>Ga0102887_1001432_pt1 | contig 10744 bp, 9 predicted proteins | sample Colrivmet1550B02_FD_84504 | JGI IMG/M metagenome (GOLD analysis project Ga0102887, IMG submission 84504) | Estuarine microbial communities from the Columbia River estuary - metaG 1550B-02 | ecosystem: Environmental > Aquatic > Marine > Intertidal zone > Estuary | place: USA: Columbia River...
AAAAAAAATGCCACCCTGATGACAAGGTGGCACAAAGTAGATGACAAATTTTCCGTTTACTCGGCGGCTTCCGGCAAATCTGTCGCAGGAGCGGATTGCTGGATGGGAGCCTGGAAGGTCGGCGCCGCATTGTCAATCTCGCTGTTCACTTGAGAATCGGGCAGGGCCTCAGCGCTTTGGCTGGGGTTGATGACGTTGACGGCGACCACCAATACCAAGAGGGCAATGGCGAGCGTCCACGTCGCTTTCTCCAAAAAGTCATTGGTGCGCTTGACGCCGCCCATCATGGACGCCGAAGAACCACCAAATGCGCCGCTCAAACCGCCTCCTTTGGGGTTTTGAACCAAGACTACAAGAATCAACAAGATGCTGACAATGGCAATCAGCGACATGAATAGATACGTCATTTCGTAGAAGATTGAATTTTACGCATTTCGGAAATACGGGCCGCAAAGATGGCACTTTTCTCGGGAACTTTCAATTTCAAAATCTCGTAGGCTTGAATGGCCTTTTCGTGCATTCCCTGGTCGTAATAATGGTTGGCCAAGGTCTCGGTGACAAGCCCGCTGACATTGGGGGTTCGCAGGGCCAAATTTTCACCCATGGGAGCATTCCGTACGGGCTTTATTTTGGGATTTACCTGAAGAAACTGCTCCAAAATCGCCCGTTCCATTTCGGGGTCTCGTTGGCTCACCGGCACCTCCACCATGCGCTCCGTGGGCACTTCGTGTTTCAACGTGAGCAAAAAGTTTGCAAAGGGGGATAAAGAGGCATCCGTCGGCGATTGAACCGCAGTAGGAGCCGGGGTCGGTTGGGGACGGACTTCTCTTAAGGGCGCCTGCGGCTTTTTCGACGTCGGTTTTGGTGCCGTTTTTTGGACCGGAACGTCGCGCTCCCCTGCGTCCGAAATGGGCGCGGATTTGGCTACCACCGGAGTGGGCAAAGTCCCCTTTGGGGCAGGCGGGGTGGCCGCCTCTGGGGTCGGCGCTGGCTCAGGCTCCACGGGTATGGAGACGGGGGGCTCGGGCGCGGGAAATTTTTTCGGCTCAGGAGCCGATTCCTGGGCCGAAACTTTTCCCCATTGTGCTTGAATGGCGCGACTTCGAAGCACCTGCGCACGCACCGCGGGGGGCAATGCATCCAAATTGATGTCCGCAAGCTTGGTGGTGGTCGCAGGCTTGGACGATGGTGCCGAAGGGGCGGGGACTGGCACGCTTGGCGAAGGAGTAGTCGACTCGCTGGGCCGATCGGGAGTCGAAGTAGGGACTGCCGGCGCCTCGGGGACTGCGGGAACCTCTGGAGCCACCCCCACGGATTCCAGCGAAGGCACTTCACCCTCGGACGACAGGTCCGGCAAGATGGGCGCTGCGGAAGGAGGTTGGTCCATCGTCGGTGTGGATTCCGCAGGTTGTTTCTTCTGCCAAGCAGCAGCCTGCACTTCTACGGGAATCAAGGGGGCTTCCGCCCAATCCAGCAAAGCTTGGCGGTGCATGGTGGATACCGCCGTCCGGTGCAGTTGCGCGGGAAATTTGTAACTGTCCTCCTCCTGCAAGCTGCGCAAGTACAGAAAATGCAGCAAGGGGGCATAGGGATAGGTTTCAACCGCATCGGCCAGCACCGACGAAGCAGGCAAGGTCGCCCCCTCTTGAAGAAAATGCTGAATGTCTGATGCCTGTAAACCCATTACCAGTTGACCAAGGAACGGTTAAAAATCTTCTCGGCCAATTCTTGGACAATTTCGTCCACCAAAGCATCTTCTACAGACGTCAAGTCGGAGGTCGCAGGGAAATTTCGGTACACCGAAAAGGATTGCTCAAAGTTCTTGCTGTCGTCTAGATGGTTGACGTAGGTGACTCGAACGGTCACACTCAATCGGCTTTGTGCCACTTGATCGTTGGCTCCCGGCGCTTCTGAGCGCACCTCATAGCTGGTGATGGCTCCGCTAAAATCGAGATCTCCATCATTTCGGACCAGGGAAAGGGGGGTTTGGCGCACCATAACCTGCTGAAGCGTCTCCGTAAACTGCTGCGACAACTTGGGATTCACGAGAGGCGCATTGTTGTCAAAACGCTGAATGCTCAACGTTTTGGCGGCCCCGACGTCTCCCCCGGTAAAGGAATATCCTCCCGAGCAGGCCCAAAGGACACTCGCGGCGCACGCCGCAGCCCACCAGGCCCTCATCCGAGGTTGAATTGTTTGATTTTTCGGTACAACGTGCGCTCCGAAATGCCCAACTCCTCGGCCGCTTCTTTGCGACGTCCCCGATGGCGCTCAATGGCTTTGCGGATCATGTCGATTTCGAGGTCTTGGAGGGACAGGCGATCAGCTCCCTCTTCGGCCGATTCGACGTCCAGGGTCTCCTCCTCAGACATGATTTCGGGCATGTACGATTCCTCACGTGGAGCGCTTGGCGCCGGAGGACTATAGGTATCATACCGGGCCAATCCGGTCTGCGGAGAGGGAGCCTGGGTGGTGTTCATCTCCGGCATGTGCCCAGAAGCAAGGGACTGAACCGCTTGCTTCAAGTTGGAAATGTCCGCACGCATGTCAAACAAAACCTTGTACAGAATCTCGCGCTCCGTGTTGAATTCCGCAGATGAAACCGCCTTTTCGCTTCGCGCGGGAAGGTTGCTTCGGTCAATTTCCGGGATGTAGCTTCGCAAAACCTCCGCCCCCAATTCCCGGTCGCTTTCCACGACACTGAGCTGCTCGACCAAGTTTCGAAGTTGGCGAATGTTGCCCGGCCATCGGTAGGATTCAAGGACGCGAACCGCTTCCTCATTCAATCGTACAGCAGGCACCCGGTATTTCTGGGAGAAGTCCTGAGCAAACTTCCGAAATAGCAAATGGATGTCGCCCTTGCGCTCCCTGAGAGGAGGTAGGTGAATTTCGACCGTGTTCAGTCGGTAATACAGGTCTTCGCGAAAATCATTTTTTTCCACGCTGCCAAGCATGTCCGCATTCGTGGCGCCGACGACGCGCACATTGACTTTTTGGGCCTTGGAGGAGCCGACGCGGATGAATTCTCCGCTTTCCAACACGCGGAGGAGGCGCACCTGTGTCCCCAGCGGTAGCTCGCCGACCTCATCCATGAAGATCGTGCCGTTATCGGCCTCTTCGAAATATCCTTTTCGAGCCCCTGCTGCGCCGGTAAAGGCCCCTTTTTCGTGGCCAAAAAGCTCGCTGTCGATGGTGCCCTCCGGGATGGCGCCGCAGTTGACGGCGACAAGGGGGGCGTGCTTCCGGTGCGAAAGGTGGTGGATGATCTTGGGAATCGCTTCCTTGCCCACGCCGCTTTCCCCCGTGACGAGTACCGAAATATCGGTGGGAGCCACTTGGATGGCCTTAAAAATCGCTCGATCTAGCGCGGCATTGCTTCCAATAATGCCAAAACGCTGCTTGACTTCTTGTATGCTACTCATGGCTTGGTCGTTTCATTCAACGAAACCGAAAGCGTCAAAGGCTCCCGGGTCGAAATGCGGTTTGCGGTCGTCCGATTGACGACAAAATTTCCGCTCGCTTCAATCTCTAAACGCGTCGCCTGGGGCAAGGGTTTAGAAAACTGGATGTCCATCGTTCGGCCCGTCCAGACCGAATTCCAAATTTCCTTGCCCGCCCGGTCAAAAACCCGGACCGTAAAGCCCACAGTCAAATTCTGAATGCACTGATCTTCCTTGGCAATACAAAGCGACAATGCGCCATCATTGCGAACGCTTTCATCCAAAAGCAAGAAGGCCAAACCCCGGTCTTCCCAGGTGCCATCCGGCAAACGGGTTTGGGCCGCGGAAGCCCATCCGCACAGGAGGCAGAATGTCAAGAATACCTGTTTCATCGCACAAGGTCTACAGCCTGTCCAATCAAGGTGGCCGGGGTGGAACGATCAATTTTGACGCGAACAAGGTCGCCGGGCTGGTAATCTTCACGCGGGAACACCACCACCGTATTGTACGTGCTGCGTCCATAGAGGTCCGCATCCGAGCGCTTGGAGCGCCCTTCAACGAGAACTTCCAAAGTCTGACCCACATAGGCGGCGAGCCGCACAGCACTGTGCTCTTGCTGCTTGGCAATAATTTCAGCCAAGCGGCGCTTCTTCACCGCCAAGGGAATGTCGTCGTCCATTTTCCGCGCCGCGTAGGTGTTGGGGCGTTCTGAATAGAAGAACATGTAACCGAAATCATACTTGACATAATCCATCAAGCTGAGCGTTTCGGCATGGTCTTCCTCGGTCTCGGTTGGAAATCCCGCAATCATGTCGTGGGAAACCGAACAGCCGGGGATGATTCGCTGAATGCGGTCAATCAAGGCGATGTACTCCTCGCGGTTGTGTCCGCGGTTCATGGCCTTGAGAATGCGTGAGCTCCCACTCTGCACCGGGAGGTGGATGTACTTGCAAATATTCTCGTGCGCAGCAATCGCATGCAGCACGTCATCCTTCATGTCCTGGGGGTTGGATGTTGAGAATCGGATGCGCATGTTTGGCACCGCTTTGGCGACCAAATGCAGCAAGTCGGCAAAATGCACGGCCGTAGACTGCGCCATGGCGCTGGCCTTCTCAAAATCTTTTTTCAACCCACCTCCATACCAGAGGTAGCTGTCCACATTTTGGCCGAGTAAGGTGACTTCCTTGTAGCCCTGCTCCCAAAGCTGTGTGCATTCTTCGATGATGGTCTGCGGATTGCGGCTGCGCTCTCGGCCCCGGGTGAAAGGCACCACACAGAATGTGCACATGTTGTCGCAGCCCCGGGTGATGGAGACAAACGCCGTCACGCCGTTACCGCCGAGTCGAACGGGTTCAATATCGTGGTAGGTTTCTTCTTTGGAGAGGAGAACATTCACCGCTTTGCGGCCGCCATCCATCTCATCAAGGAGGTTGGGCAAGTCCCTGTAGGCATCGGGACCGACCACCAAATCCACCAACTTTTCTTCTTGGAAAAATTTTTCCTTTACGCGCTCCGCCATGCAGCCGAGCACCCCAATGCGCAGCTCAGGCTTTTCTTTTTTCAGCGTATTGAATTGGTCCAAACGCGTCCGAACTGTTTGCTCCGCTTTTTCACGGATAGAGCAAGTATTGAGCAGGACCAAATCCGCCTCTTCGATGGATGTCGTGGTCTCATAGCCCTCCTTTTGGAGAATGGAAGCGACGATTTCACTGTCCGAAAAATTCATCTGGCATCCATAGGATTCCATGTACAATTTCTTGCCTGTGCCCGTTCCTTCTAGCACCAAGGCTTCGCCTTGACGCGCTTCCTCCAACAATTCGCGCTCTGCGCCGTTCTTTTCCATGAAGGCAAAATTACGGACTACGTCCGAAGTTTATGACAAAATGTCAGTAAACGATTTCTGCCGATTGTATAAAAATGTGGCCTTTACTTTGTGCGCTCTAAACCAAACCTCATGGCAAAAAATCTGGTCATCGTCGAGTCCCCCGCAAAAGCCAAGACTATTGAAAAGTTTTTAGGGCCGGACTTTAAAGTAGAATCCAGCTTTGGCCATATCCGCGATTTGCCCAACCGCGACCTGGGCGTCGACCTCGAAAAAGACTTCGCTCCCCGGTATGCCGTGAGCGACGACAAGAAAGAGGTGGTCAAGAAACTCAAGAAGCTCGCGAAGGAATCCGAAACCGTATGGCTCGCATCCGATGAGGACCGCGAAGGAGAAGCCATTGCATGGCATCTAGCCGAAGCACTGGAACTCGATGCGCTGAAAACCAACCGCATCGTGTTTCACGAAATCACGAAGACAGCCATCCTCAAAGCCATCGACCAACCCCGCCGAATCGACATGGACTTGGTCAATGCCCAGCAAGCGCGCCGGGTGCTCGACCGCATCGTCGGCTTCGAGCTTTCGCCCGTTTTGTGGAAGAAAGTCAAGCGGGGACTGAGCGCCGGCCGAGTACAGTCGGTTGCCGTGCGCCTCATTGTGGAGCGCGAGCGCGAAATCCAAGCCTTTGAATCCCAAAGCGATTTCCGCATTCATGGCCAATTTGCCAACCCAGCCGGGGCCGCCTTCAGTGCCGAAATGCCTCAAGGGATTGCTGCGCGAAATGACGTCGAGCAGACGCTAGCGAGCCTCGGAAACGGCCCCTTTCACGTGGCCAGTCTGGAGAAAAAAGCCGCCAGCCGCCGTCCCGCTGCACCATTCACCACCTCCACCCTCCAGCAGGAGGCCTCTCGGAAGTTGGGCTATTCGGTCAACCGCACCATGTCCCTCGCTCAAGGATTGTATGAAAACGGTCTCATTACCTACATGCGTACCGATTCGGTCAACCTGAGTGAAGATGCCTTAGCGGCGGCCCAAGACAGCATTACGGCCCAATACGGAAGCCAATATGTGCAGATTCGCCGCTACAGCACGAAAGCCAAAGGCGCTCAAGAGGCGCACGAGGCCATCCGTCCGACCAATCTGAACGTAACCACGGCCGGACTCGATCCAGGCCAAAAGAAATTGTATGAGCTGATCTGGAAGCGTACCATGGCCTCCCAAATGGCCGATGCCAAACTAGAGCGCACGACAGCCCAAATCGACAACACCGCCGGTCTGCGCTTTGTCGCGAAAGGCGAAATGATTGCGTTTGATGGCTTCCTCAAGGTGTACCGAGAAGGCGTAGACGAGGAAGAAGAGGATGCGGGCCTGTTGCCAACCTTGGTAGAAGGGGACGCCATTCAGCTACTCCGCGCCACAGCGCAACAGCGTTTTACCCGCCCTCCCGGCCGATTCACCGAAGCCACGTTGGTCAAGGCATTGGAAGAACTGGGCATTGGCCGACCTTCCACCTATGCCCCGACGATTACCACCGTTCAAAAGCGGGGGTATGTCCAAAAAGGCGTCAATGAAGGCGTCGAGCGGGCCTATGCCGTCGGTACGTTTCAACAGGGCGCATGGACCTGGGAGGACAAGACCGAAAAGACGGGATCGGACAAGGGCCGCATGGTCCCTACCGACATGGGCAACATCGTCACGGACTTTTTGAATGAGCACTTCACCACCGTCATGGACTACCAGTTCACGGCCAAAATGGAGAATGATTTCGACCTAGTCGCCGATGGCAAAGTCTCCTGGACGGAAGTCTTGGCCGACTTTTACCAAGGATTCAATGGACTAATCGCCAAGTCGGCGGATGCGGACCGGGCCAGCGGTCAACGCCTCCTCGGCACAGAACCGAAAACGGGCAAACCCGTCTACGCCCGCATCGCCCGCTTTGGGGCCGTCGTGCAAGTGGGTGAAACCACGGACGAAGAGAAACCACGTTTTGCGGGCATTCCTGAGGGAATGTCGGTGGAAACCATCACGCTCGAAGAAGCCCTCCCCCTCTTGAGTTTGCCCCGAACTTTGGGCTCCTACGAAGGCCAACCTTTGAAGACGAGTGTTGGCCGCTTTGGGCCCTATGTCCAAGTTGGGAAAACCTTTGTTAGCCTCCCCGAGGAACTGAGCCCGTACACCATCACCGAAGCCGAAGCTATCGCCCTCATCCGAGCCAAAGCGGAAGCCACCGCCGCCGCCCAGTTGGCTAGCTTTGACGGACCAGAAGGTCAGATTGTGGTGACACAAGGACGATACGGGCCCTACATGAAATACAACGGCGCGAACTACCCGATCCCCAAGACGACGGAGGTCTCCACGTTGACTGCTGAATTGGCTCTGGAGCTCATCGCGGCTGCCGGCGACCGGAAGCCATCGGGCCGCGGACGTAAGCCAGCTGGCCGCAAACCCTCAGCTAGCAAGGGAAAAAAGAAGTAAGCCATGTGGGAAAACGCCCTCCAACCGATACCCCAGGAATGGCTTGAAGATGCCAAACCCGGAACGCTGGGCCGCACCCTCGTTATTCACACGGAAGAAGCGGGCCTACCCGACCTCCGAACGGTGCGCATCGCCTTTTTGGGAATCCCCGAAGACCGTGCCAGCACCGACCAACGGGGGACCCGCGACGCCTCTCGTGCAGTGCGCAAAGAACTCTATGCGCTCTTCCCTGGCTCCTGGGATTTTAGCGTGGCCGATCTCGGGGACATTCTCCCGGGGCGCGACACTGTAGACAGCATGGCAGCCTTGGAAGAACTCTGTGTGGAAATCCTTCGCTGCAATTGCATTCCCTTTGTTTTGGGAGGCAGCTCGGACCTTAGCCTCTCCCTTTACCGGGCATACAGCCACTTGGAGCAACTCGTCAACGTGGGGGTGGCCCACAGCCGGATTGCCCTTGGCCAAGACAGCGATCCCCTTTCCGATCAAAACGTGCTGAGCCATATGCTCACCGCCAAGCCCTATTCGCTGTACAATCTCGCCCACATTGGGCACCAAGCCTATTACGTGGCTCCGGAGGTTTTGGACCTCTTTGAGAAAATGCATTTCCACGCCCATCGATTGGGAGAAGTCCGAGGCCAAATCCAAGAAATTGAACCACTGGTGCGCGACGCCGACCTCATGATTTTCAACAATCACGTTGTGCGCATGGCCGATGCTCCGGGCCAGTCGAACCCCTCCCCCAATGGACTCACAGCAGAGGAACTCTGCGCGGCCATGCGGTATGCGGGCATGTCGGATAAGCTGACCTCCGTGGGCTATTTCGATTACAATCCCCAGTTGGATCCAACCGGCCAAAATGCCCAACTGATCGCCCAAGCTTTCTGGTACTTTTTGGAAGGCGTGCAATGGCGCAAAGGAGACTACCCCCTTCGTCCCAAAGCCGATTACACCCGCTTTACCGTGCTCTTGGAGTCCCAAAGCCAAGAATTGATTTTCTACAAATCTCCCTTCAGTGGGCGGTGGTGGATGGAGGTTCCCGCCCACCCAGGTCAGGATGCCCGCCAGCATTTAATGCCTTGCTCCTTAAAGGATTATGAATTGGCACAGCAAGGGGAAATCCCCGATCGCTGGTGGAAGGCCGTCCATAAAGCCCTGTAACACGGTTTAAATTACTGACCAGTTTTTTTCTTCTTTCGCCGAAGGGTGGCGGATTATTTCTATTTTTAGGCCTCAAACTGCCCTGCATGACTGTACGCATAATCCTTTCAACCGCCCTTCTTGCTGGATTTTCCGGTGTGGCCTTGGCACAGCAGGACGTTCAGTTCACGCAGTACTACCACAATACGATTGGCTTCAACCCTGGCGTGGCCGGGAGCAATGACGCCATTTGCTTGAATGTTGGCCACCGATCTCAGTGGGTGGGCTTTGACAATGCCCCGACCACCCAGAACATCAATGCCGACATCCCCTTGAGTATCTTACACGGAGGTCTCCTAGTCAACATTGTGAACGACCAAATCGGCTTCTTCCAAGATATTTCTGCTGCCCTGGGTTACGCATACCAGCTAGACCTCGGCCCCGGAACACTTGGTTTGGGCTTGTCGGTCGATTTCCGAAACAAAAACGTCAAAACCGCCCAGTGGATTTATCCCGATGGAACGGCAGGATCCAACGACCCCACGATTTTGCGTCCCAACACGTCCGCCATGACGCCCGAATTGAACTTTGGCGCCTACTACACGACTGATCTTTGGTATGCCGGGCTTTCCACAAGTCGTTTACTACAGAGTGAAGCCAATTTTGGGGGCTCCGCCCGCTACAAGAGCAAGCTGCACTATTACCTCACTGGAGGCTATCATTTGTCCCTGCCAGACTATCAATTGGTATTAACCCCAAGTTTTTTAATAAAATCTGACCTCAATTCGAATATCTCCATGGACCTGAATGTCAATGCTCTTTTGCAAGACAAAATCTATGGAGGACTGGGATACCGGAATCAAGACGCACTCAGTTTAATGGCTGGATATCAGATACTTCCGTCATTACGACTCGCCTATTCTTATGACATTACCACATCCGCGCTGAGCGGTTACAGCGGAGGAAGTCATGAGATTTTCCTCAACTATCGCTTCAACATTGAGATCCCTGAGAAGGTCCCAGGAAGCTATAGAAACGTAAGATTTTTGTAATATCGCACTCTTATATGCGTTAAGCAAGCACCTATGAAGAAATCAACCATCTTCTTCCGGTTAGCCTCTTTGGCTGCCGTCGCCCTTTTGGCGGCGTGTTCTGGTTCGGACCACGGCGAACTCGTCGGCGTCCAAAACCGCCCGGATTTTTACCCATCGGATCCCTACGGAATGGTCTACATTCCCCAAGGCTCCTTCAATATGGGTAACTCGGACATCGACGTTCCTTCGACGTTGACGGCCCCCACAAAAACGGTGAGTGTATCCTCTTTCTACATGGACGAGACCGAGATCACGAACAACGAATACCGTCAGTTCATCCAGTGGGTGCGCGACTCCATTCTTCGCTACCGTCTAGCCGAAGGCCTCGTAGAAGACTATGAGTACATCAGTTATGCGGACATGAATAACCCCACATACTTTGAAGAGTACGTCGGATTGGAATACCCCGACAGCATGCAAACGCACCTCGATTGGAGCCGCAAGCTCGTATGGGATACGCGCCGCTATCCTTCCATTGAATACACGGAAGTCATTGAATCCATGTATTTGGCTCCTGAAGAGCGCTACTTGGGAGGTCGTATGTTGGATGCGCGCCAGCTCAACTACCTCTACTTCTGGATTGACAAGCAAAAGGCAGCCAAAAAGAGCAACCGTGTGCAGTACGACTTCAACGACGCCGATGGCGACGGCCGTACCTTCTCCTACAAGGACTACATCAAGGATGGCAAGGCCATCTCTGATCGCTCCAGCTTCTTTGAGAGCGAGATCGTCAACATCTATCCCGACACGTTGGTTTGGTTGGCTGATTTCACCTA
>Ga0102887_1001438_pt1 | contig 10703 bp, 10 predicted proteins | sample Colrivmet1550B02_FD_84504 | JGI IMG/M metagenome (GOLD analysis project Ga0102887, IMG submission 84504) | Estuarine microbial communities from the Columbia River estuary - metaG 1550B-02 | ecosystem: Environmental > Aquatic > Marine > Intertidal zone > Estuary | place: USA: Columbia River...
CGGGTACAGCTCTTTACCGGCTACAGCTATGAAATGGCGGCTCTTCATAGACATAAGCCAACTGCATTGCATCCAGCATACTCCATAAAATATCCAGCTTTAACTGCAGTATACCCATGGCCTGCTGCTGCTGTTCGAAGGTTTTAAAGTAGTCCAGAGTAATCGCCAAACCATGCTCTACATCTCTTCGGGCTTCGCTAAGTCGCGTGCGGAAATATTGATAGCCGTTGGGATCGATCCAGGGATAGTGTTCCGGCCAGGTCGCTAAGCGTTTTTGATGAATGGTCGGGGCAAAGAGTTCGGTGAGTGATGAGCAGGCCGCTTCCTGCCAGTTAGCGCGGCGGGCAAAGTTAACGTAGGCGTCTACTGCAAAGCGCACGCCGGGTAATATATGTTGCTGACTTATAATTTCGTCTCGGGTTAAACCCACAGCCTCTCCCAAGCGGAGCCAGGCCTCAATACCACCACTATCCTCATCGCTGGTGCCATCGTGATCAAGAATACGCTGCACCCATAAACGACGAACAGAGGCGTCGTCACAGTTGGCCATAATGGCGGCGTCTTTGATCGGTATACTGATTTGATAATAATAGCGGTTAGCCACCCAGCCCTGTATCTGCTTTTGAGTACAGTTGCCGGTATTCATCGCAATATGGAAGGGGTGATGAATATGGTAGAGCGCGCCCTTGTCTCGTAGCTGCTGCTCAAATTCTTCTGCAGTCCAGGCTTTAGTCATTGTGTTCGCCTATTTTTTAGTCAGGATTTTAGCGTTTTTGGGATTGCGGAATAGTAACGGCTGAGTGATATCGTCAGCCTTGTTAATGTCGTAACTAAAGCCATCATCGTTTAGATCGGCAATGTTCTGCGCACTGGCGACAACGCGTTCAATATCTGAGTGCTTTGGTGACAGGTCACAAACAGGGTCGGTGGCGTAGGCATCACCCGTTAGCAGATAGGCCTGGCAGCGACAGCCGCCCAAGTCCTGCTCTTTTTCAGGGCAGGAGCGGCAGGGCTCCTGCATCCACTCAGTACCTCTAAAGGCGTTAAATAAAGGCGATTCACGCCAGGCCCACTCCAAACTCTGACGGCGTACATTTGGGAGTTCAAAGCCTGGCAATACCTGAGCACTTTGACAGGGCTGAACGTTGCCATCGGGAGTGACGGTAACAAAGGTTGTTCCCCAGCCATTGCAACAGGCCTTTGGCCGATTTTCATAATAATCGGGTACAACAAAAATCACGTCCATGTTGCCTTGATGATTTTTACGGAAGTCGTTGGTGATCGCCTCTGCATTCACTAGTTGTTGTCGGCTGGGGAGCAGGGCATCAATATTTTTAAGTGCCCAGCCGTAATATTGTGAATTGGCTAATTCTACAAAGTCTGCATTCAAGTCTTCAGCCAACTTGAGCATATCGGCAATTTGATGGATATTTTGTCTGTGTAGAACAAAATTAAGCACCATCGGGAAGCCCAGTTTTTTCGCCTCTTTGGCCATCATTACTTTGTGGTGAAAACTTTTAGTCCCAGCAAAGTGATCATTGACAGCTTGATTGCTGCCTTGAAAACTAATTTGAATATGATCTAGCCCGGCTTCACGAATGGCGGCCAGCCTAGCGGCATCGGCTCCCACAGCTGAGGTGATCAGGTTGGTATAAAACCCAAGGGCGCGAGCCTCTGCAATCAGCTCCTCTAAGTCTGGCCGGACTAATGGCTCGCCACCGGATAGCCCCAGTTGCACTGCACCCATTTTACGCGCGTCTTTAAAGACGGTTTTCCATTCGTCGGTGGACAGCTCCGAGCTTCTGGCTTCAGGGTAATTAATGGGATTAGAGCAGTAGGCACATTGCAGCGGGCAGGAATAGCTCAGCTCAGCCAGTAACCAAAGAGGAATAGATTGCTGTTGGTCGCTGGCTATGGTGATGCTATCGCTCATTTTGGTTTATCTCTTTGGTGGCAGTGCTTTGTTACAATTTCTGGTGTTTTATTTCCAGCCAGGCCTGATCGTTGGCCTCCTGAATAAACTCCCTAACATCAGCGGCAAGCTCGTTGGGGTCCGCCTCAGCAAATGCCGTTTGTAAGTCGCTGATAATTTCAGCAATAGTGATTTGCTGCTGGCAGCGATTTAAAATCTCACCGGCACTGGCGCTGAGTTGGATCATCCCTTCAGGATACAGCAGTACAAAGCTCTGCTGGGCCTCTTCCCATTGAAAACGAAATTGGCTGGATAGTTTAACTGAGGTACTGTCGGAGATATTGATCATTACAATTCAATGTCCATGCCGTCGTAGGCCACTTCAATGCCTTCTTTATTCAAGATCGCCCGTTGCTCAGAATCCTCTATCAAAATGGGGTTGGTGTTATTGATATGAATAAGCACCTTGCGAGGTTTTTTCATAGGCCGAAGCAATTCGATCATGCCATTCTCACCGCTTTGCGGCAGATGGCCCATCTCGGCGGCGAGTTTAGTACCAACACCGGCAAAGGCCATTTCATCTTCTCGCCAAAACGTCCCGTCCACTAATAGACAGTCGGCACGTTGCATTAATTTGATGATATGTGGCTCAGGTTCACCGAGCCCCGGGGAATAAAAGAGATTCTTGCCGCTGCGAGTATCTTCAATTCTAATGCCAATATTGTCGCCCACATGAGGGTTATTTCGGTGCGGTGAATAGGGCGGAGCTTTGCTGAGCAGGGGCACGGCATGAAATCGTAGGCCGTCAATGTTAGGAATGGTAAAGCTGCCTTCCTGAGTGTGATCGTCTTTATTGAGCAGAATGGGCCTGTGCTGCAAGCCCCCGTTCCAGTGTTTAAGCATGCTAAATAATGGAAATCCGCTGCTCAAGTCTTCAAGCACCATATCAGTACAGTACACATCGTGGGGGCAGCCTTCACGTAGCATGAGTAGACCGGTGGTGTGGTCGATTTGGCTGTCCATCAACACAATTGCTGAGATTCCTGTATCCCGGAGCTGTCTGGCAGGTTGCAAGGGTTCAAAATCGGCCAGCTGTGCCCGAATATCGGGAGAGGTGTTGAATAGCACCCAATTGATGCCATCACTGCTTACCGCTATGGAGCTCTGTGTTCTGGCTTTGGCGTTAATGCTGCCGTTTCTGAGGCCTGCGCAGTTGGCGCAATTGCAGTTCCACTGAGGAAAGCCACCGCCAGCGGCAGAGCCGAGCACATGGATAAACATAATGGGCGACCTTTTTATTGAGCGTAAGACATTACTTCGAGTAGCCAATGGGTAAATTGCTTTGTTGCGACCTTCTTATGTCGCATAAAAAAACCGACGCAAATTTATCGAGTCGGTTTTTAAAAGCTATTAATCACTCTAATAGCGGTTACTTGTATTGGCTGAATAGTGCTGCATCGTCTGTTTTATAAACAGTATCTGAGTTAGCGGTTGTATTTGTACATAGTGATTTCGAAACCGAGACGGAGTTTCTGATAAGTTGGTTTTTTCCACATAGTGTTGACTCCATTTACTTGTTATTAAAATTAGGGATTGGATACACCATTTTTTTCGGTCAGCGCCAGAATTCCCGACCGCCGGCACGCAGTATAGGATAAAAAAAGGCGTGAAGGGCACTAATTTTTTTGCCAATTCTGATCTATATATAGTTGTTACGGTCAAAGGCGTTGTGACGATTCATTAAATCAGCAGCGGCGCTGATTATAACGTCTGAGTGATCACCCGTTCAGCGTAACTCAACTGAGTTCCCTCACAATCGCGTTGAATTTTTAGTCGCTATTCTCGCTATTCTCGCCAAGGGCGCCGATGCCGATTTTAGAGATGCCAAATATCGGATCCAATTATCAGGTGGAGCGGAGTAACTGAACTATAGTACATAGCAAATAAGGGTGAGAATGACAGTCGCTCAGTGGAATAAAAATTTACTATGTTAATTTGAATAGGTACAGGTGCCGTTTTGAGGGCATCGCCGGTTCAGGGCTGAACATTAGACTGCTGGAATCCACAGCAGCTGGAAATTAATGGGGTGTTTTGTGAAGGGGATGATATTTACGTCGTTTCTCTACTTGGTAGAGGAGCGCTATGGGCTCGAGATGGTTGAAGAGATCATTGAAGAGGCCGCGCCTGCCAGTGGCGGAATCTATACCACCATGGGCGTCTACGATCATATGGAACTGATCGAGATGATTGTGGTGTTGAGTAAAAAGACCGATGTTTCAGTGCCTAAGGTGACTAAAACCTTTGGTATGTATTTATTCGCTGAGTTGATTGCAGCCTATCCCCAATGGATTGAAGGGATGAAATCGTCCTTTGATATGTTGCAAAAGGTGGATGGTTTTATTCATGTTGAGGTGAGAAAACTCTATCCTGACGCCTCACCTCCGGCTTTTAAGTGCAGTCGATATACAGATAACACCATGGAACTGATCTATGAATCGCCTCGCTGTTTAGGTGATGTGGCGGAGGGGCTGATTCAAGGCTGTGCAGCCTACTATGGCGAGAAGTTGACTGTGCAGCGAGAAAGTCTAGGAGATGCGTCTGGGGCTTGCGAGCGGTTTTTTCTGACTCAGGTCAGTGACTGATTGAGATTCCTCGTCGCTGCGCTCTATTGTCATGACGGTGACGTTAGTGCGTCGCACGCTCTTTTTGTAATCCCGAGCGCTTTTTTTACTCAGAGCATCTACTTTCTTAATCAGAGCATCTACTTTCTTAATCAGAGCATCTACTTTCTTAATCAGAGTATCTACTTTCTTATGCCTAGCACCTACATTGTCATCCTGAGCGTAGCCGAAGGATCTCATTAATTTACAGAGCCATTCTGCAAGGAGATCCTTAGGGTCGCGCCGCTCTCTCAAGATGACAGAACAGCGCGCTCAACTCGCCCGAGTAAGTGCTTCCAAGGTGCTAGGCTAATAGCTGTATTAGACTTTTCCCTTGCCTAACTAGCAGCCCTGATAGCCTGTTCAATATCTGCCAAAATATCATCGACATGCTCGATACCCACCGACAGTCGCACTAGGTCTGAACTGACACCGGCATGGGCCAACTCTTCTTCATTGAGCTGGCGGTGAGTGGTGCTGGCGGGGTGACAGGCCAGTGATTTTGCGTCGCCAATATTCACTAGGCGCTTGATCATGCCCAGCGCATCGATAAACTTCCCGCCAGCAGCTTCGCCACCTTTGATACCAAAGCTGACAATCGAAGACGCCTTGCCCGAGCACATACGTTGCGCCAGTTCATAGTATTTGTCACTCTCGAGACCCGCATAATTAACCCAAGAGACCGAATCATGGTTTTGTAAATAGTTTGCCACCGCGACCGCATTTTCAACATGACGGTCCATACGCAATGCCAGTGTTTCCAATCCCTGAAGAATTAAAAACGCATTAAACGGTGATAGTGCACCGCCCATGCTCCTCAGTGGAACTACTCTAGCGCGGCCAATAAAGGGCGCATCGAAATCGTTGGCATAGGTAACGCCATGGTAGGAGGGGTCTGGGGTATTAAACTGCGCAAAGCGCGGGTTGTCCTTATAGGTAAAGGAGCCGCTGTCGACGATAATGCCGCCAATCGTAGTGCCGTGGCCGCCAATGTATTTAGTCAGCGAATGCACAACAATATCGGCGCCATGTTCAAAGGGGCGACATAGGTAGGGGGAGGCAACGGTGTTATCGACAATCACAGGCACACCGTGACGATGGGCCATATCCGAAAGCGCGGCTATATCCACCACATTGCCAGCGGGGTTGCCAATCGACTCACAGAACACTGCTCTGGTGTTGTCGTCGATCAAGGCTTCCAACGCGTCAATATCATCACCTGACGCCATGCGCACTTCGATACCTTGCTGTGGCAAGGTGTGGGCGAACAGGTTGTAAGAGCCACCGTAGAGCTGGCTGACACTGACCATATTGTCACCGCTACGACACAGAGTTTGGATAGACGCTGTGATAGCAGCCATTCCCGACGCCATGCACAGCGCTGCGACGCCACCTTCCATTGCCGCGATGCGCTGTTCAAGCACATCGTTGGTGGGATTCATAATGCGCGAGTAGATATTGCCGGGCTCGGCAAGATTAAACAGATTGGCACCGTGCTCGGTGTCGCGAAAGCTATAAGAGGTAGTTTGATAAATCGGAACCGCCACTGCATTAGTGGTTGGGTCGTCATTGAATCCAGCGTGAATGGCCTGTGTCTCTAATTTCATTGCGTCTGTGCCCCTGCTTTTATAGTGGTTTGAATAGATTGTTGCCGGCAACAATCACTGCCGCCGGGTTCAGTTTAATGAACAGCTTAATGAACAGTTTAATGAACAGTTTAATGAACAGTTTAATGAACAATTTTAGTCTTCATTTCAAGCGGTAATATTCTCACCTATAAGGGCATATAACAAGTTAACCATTGACCTGATTGGTGATCCACAGGGTCTGGTAGGGCTCCATAGCAACTGACTGCATAAGCCCATCGCAGGGCAGTTGACTGATTAGATCAACCCAGTTTTCATTGTCGATTAAATTGATATCAGAGAGATTGAGCATCTGCACTTCAGAGGTGATATTGCTGATACAAAAAATACTTTGCTGACGGTCAATGCTTTGACGCCAGAAACCAAATAGACCACTGCCCAAGTGGAGCGTGAACTGCGTGGCATTGGGGTGGAATGCAGACTGTTGGCGGCGAATTTTTAGCAGCTCGCTAATACCACCAAACACCTGATGCTCCGAACTATTGGCATTGGCTAGCCGCGCCTGAAGCTCAGAGTACTGCCATTGATGACGATTAATAGCACGGTTATGACCGGCATTTTCAACTCGCTGGTAGTCATTGTGCGTGCCCACCAGACTATGAATGTAGATTCCGGGTACCCCTTCGAGAGCAAACATAATGGCATGAGCGCAGAGAAAACGCTGCAGTCCCCATTGATCTGGCCCCTCTGTGGTGCCCTGCAGGGCATCAAACAACGAGATATTGATTTCATAGGGTTTGCGCTGCCCCTGATCCCCAGTGCGCCAGGAAATGCGTCCACCAAAAGATTGCATAGTATCGACAAGAATGTCGATCTCAGTTTCTTTGAGCAGGCCCTCGGCGGGTCGCAGACCAATACCGTCGTGGGAGGCAATAAAGTTAAAGTAAGCCGTGCCATTGCGCGCTGGCGGCATACTCATCATCCACTGCTTGAGATAGTTGCAGTCACCAGTGATCAGACTGTTGACCAATAGGGGTGGCAGAGAGAAGTTATACACCCAGTGCGCTTCGTTGGCATTGCCGAAATAGGCGAGATTTTCGCGATTGGGAATATTGGTTTCGGTAACAATAATGGCATCGGGCTGAGCGTGCTCAATCAGCGTCCGGAGTAGGCGAACGACCTCATGCGTCTGTTCCAAATTGATACAGCTAGTGCCCGGCTCTTTCCACAAAAACGCCACCGCATCTAGGCGAAAAATACGTACGCCGCTATCCAGGTACTGGCGAATAATACTGACAAACTGCTTGAGTACCTCTGGATTGCGAAAGTTGAGATCGACCTGGTCATGACTAAAAGTACACCAGACAAACTGACTGCCCCTAACCGTCTCGACTTCTTTTAGCAGCGCGTTGGTGCGCGGACGTACCACGGCGCTCAGGTCGTCGTCTGGAGAGGCGGTGGCAAAGAAATTGTGTCCAGGCTCGCGATCATTGAGAAAATTTTCAAACCAGGGGCTGCGCGCCGAGCAGTGGTTTATCACCAGGTCTGACATCAGTGAATAGTCTGCGGCTATGGCCTCGATATCGGACCAGTCGCCAAGGGATTCATTGACGCTGGAATAGTCGAGTACAGAGAAACCGTCATCCGAGGTGTAGGGGTAAAAGGGCAAAATATGGACGCCACTAATACAGTCTTCAACATAGCGATCCAGAAATCGTTTTAATGTTTGCAGCGGTGTTTCTTCCGGCTGCAATACGCTGTCACCATAGCTGATTACCAGACAGTCTTTTTCATCCCAGTGATTAACATAGCGAGTCGGCTCAGTGGTTGCCTGCTGCAGACCCATAAGCTCAATAAGCTGGTTGCCCAGCTGTCCATGATTATCGCTGTCAACGCCATCGACTCCCTGGTAAATAGTGGTTAGATGGCGTGTCAGTGCATCAGAAAGGGAGTTTGGATTCATCGTTTTGGCCGTCCTAGCGCTGGTTAAATTCTTCGGTGTCTGCTTCTACTGCAGCCACTAGCTGTTCAAAAATATCCGGCACTGCACTAATAACGCGGTTCCAGCTGGGAATAAAAGGCTTCTCCATTGGGCTGGTAAAAAACACTTCACCGGCCTTGATAATATTTTCGGCAAACATCTCAACGGCCTTTTCTTCCTCATGAATATCCAGCGTTAAGCCATTCATAATTGCGTCGTTATGGCAGGTCTCAACTATATCCAGAGCCATGCGGTAGTAGGTGGCTTTCAACGATCTGAAAGCTTCATGGCTAAATACCACACCCTGAGTCGCAAGCTTGCGGAATAGCGCCTTGGCAATATCAATAGACATTTTTGACAGACCGTCCTGATCATCGTCCAGGGAAAGGTTCTGGTGTTTGTGATCATAATTATCGGCAATATCTACCTGGCAGAGTCGATTGCTGGCGTAGTTGCGGTGCATCTCTGACAGAACGCCGATTTCTAGACCCCAGTCGCTGGGAATACGAATATCGTTGAGTACGTCGCGGCGGAATGAAAACTCACCCGCTAGAGGGTATCTAAAGCTGCCCATATAGTTGAGATAGTCAGTGTGGCCGACAGTCTTTTTAAGCGCACTTAATAGCGGCGAGACCAAGAGTCGTGAAACTCGTCCATTGATTCTACCGTTGGCCACTCGTGCGTAATAGCCTTTGCAGAACTCATAACTAAAACGCGGGTTGGCTACTGGATAAATTAGTCTGGCCAGTAATTCGCGGTCGTAGGTGGTGATATCACAGTCGTGCAGTGCTACAGCTTCGGTCTTGTCCGATGCCAATGTATAACCCATGCAATACCAAACATTGCGGCCCTTACCGAGCTCCTTGGGAGCCAAGTCGAGTTTCTGTAGTTTTGCATCCAGTGCTTTCAGGCGGGGACCATCGTTCCACAGCACTCTGTGGTGCTGAGGTAAGACGGAGAAAAATTCTAGTGCCTGGCGATACTCTTGCTCGTTGGCGCGGTCGAGGCCAATAACGATTTCATCGAGGTAGGGCACTTGTTTTAACTCTTCAACAATCCCTTTTAGAGCATCGCCCTGAAGCTCGGAGTAGAGCGACGGCAGTATTAGCCCCATGGGCCTGTTTTTGGAAAAGCCCAGCAGTTCAGTCTCCATTGTCTCAACCGATCGCTTGGATAGGTTGTGAAGAGTCGTGATCACGCCGTTTTGATGGAAGTCGCCCATGGTTAATTCTCTTTTAAAGTTTAATTTTGTCTGTCTGTCTGTTAAGTGTTTATGAGGTACTGCAGTTAGGTCCCTTTGGTAGATTGGTCCAGCCACAGGCGGACACCTTCAACCCAACCGTCGGGCCCAATCTGTTTACTGGTGTGGCAATTTTCTGTGCGTTTTAGGGCTGGTGGTGCACGATTATCGGCGCGTATTACCAGTGCCGAGGAAGCGGCTTCGAGCATAGCGATATCATTGTTGCTGTCGCCTATAGCCAAGGTTTCACAGTGTTTTGGCTGGCTAATATTGGCATCACGCAGATAGAGATCGCGCAGTTGAAGCATAGCGCGGCCCTTGTCTACATCGCCGCCAATATTTAAAAAGCGACCACCCTGAAGCACTGTCGCGCCAGCCTCTTTTAATCGGTAGACAAAGGTTCGTTTTCGTTCTTTGGTACCAATCCAATGAACGGGCTCACTGTGTTCCCGTTGATTGGCCAGCTCCGCAGCGTGCAGATCTAAGCCGGTAATGGCAGCCACGCCTGCGGCGCCGGAAGTCGCATAGAGAGAGTAAAAGGTTTCAAATTCACCGTTAAAATCGGCCACCCTCTCGGTCAGAAGTTGCTGCCATTTTGCTCGCCGTGGCACATTGCGCAGCACCCAAAAATTGTTTTCTAAAAGGGCATGTTCGGGTTGGGACTTAAAGTAGCGGCTGGGGATATAGATCGCTGCGCCATTCTCAACAATAAACGGATGCTGGTTGTCGAGGTCACCGCGCAGAGTGATCACTTCGGCAAAGGTTTTGCTGGTGATAGGAATTACCGGTATGCCCAGGGCATCAAGTTCTGCAAGCAGTGGCACTGCGGGCGCAAAGCTATAGCTATGGTGGTCTAGAAGACTGCCATCGAGATCGGTAAAAATAAGTCTCATCTGTTGTATATTTTGTTTGATTAGTTGCCTGCCTGTTCAGTTAGGTGTACTGGCCTATAGCTTTAAAGCACTGATTTGGTGCGTTAATGCAATGCTGCGCGCCAATTTGGGCTTGCTGTCATCAGGCTGTGCTCTCTGTTTGCACTATTAACTGGCGCTGGGTGGTGAAAATAGGGCGCTTTAATAGTTCCAACGGCTCCTATTGCGACCAGTGCTGTCTAGTTATCGGCTTACCTGTAGAAGACGTTGCAGAATTCATGCCAAGCTTTATGGACGAGCTTTATAGAGGAGCTTTATAGTCGAGCTTTATAATCGAGCTTTGGCTATGACTGTGTGTAACACGTGTTTACATATCAGACTGTTCGAGGTACAACATGGAGCGGTAGTTGAGGATAAGCTGCGCTGTGGCTGGACGCCTTCAAGACAATAGC
>Ga0102887_1001445_pt1 | contig 10679 bp, 9 predicted proteins | sample Colrivmet1550B02_FD_84504 | JGI IMG/M metagenome (GOLD analysis project Ga0102887, IMG submission 84504) | Estuarine microbial communities from the Columbia River estuary - metaG 1550B-02 | ecosystem: Environmental > Aquatic > Marine > Intertidal zone > Estuary | place: USA: Columbia River...
CTTGTAGTTCAATTTGGCTTGCTCCTTTTACAACAACAGTATATTCAACATCAAGAGTTCCATCTGTTGGGTTTACATTTTTCAAATCTGGAGAGATCTGTTGTGCATCAAAATAGCCAAGTTGTCCAAGTTCGCGAATGGTTCTTACGATATTACTTTTGCTATACAATTGTCCCGGTCGCGTTCTAAGTTCTCTATATATAACCGCATCATTTGTTTTGTCATTTCCAGAAACACTAATATTTTTAAAATATGCAGGTTTCCCTTCTGTAACGCGAATTTCCATGTCAATTATATTGCCGTCAGTACTTACCTCTACAGGTGTAATTGTAGAAAATAAATAGCCATTATTCTGATATAAATTTGTTAAATCAAAGGCATCTGGATCTGAGTTGTCTGCAATTCTTTTTTCTAATTCAATCCCATTATAAGTATCTCCCTTTTTAATTTTTAAAACTTGGTTTAGTTGATCGTCAGAATAGATCGTATTTCCTAAGAAATTAATAGATCCGTAATAGTACTTTTCGCCTTCTTCGACTCCAATATTTAAACTGATTGTATTGTTGTTGTTTGTGAGGAGTGTGTCTGAAACAATACGTGCGTCTCGGTATCCTTTTTCTTTGTATTTATCGACGAGGCTCTGTAAATCCTCTTTGTAATCGGCTTCAATATACTTTGAACGTTTTAAGACCCTAAGAATATTTTTTTGCTTCGTATTTTTCATTGCTTTACGAAGTCGTTTAGCACTTAACTTTTGAGTACCATCAAAAGTGATGCTTTTTACTTTAATTTTTTGACCCTTATCAATTCGAACAAGCATGTCAACTCTAGACTTTTTGATAGAATCTATAACCTTAGATGTTGTAACGGTCGTTTTTGCATTTAAAAACCCTAATTTTCGATACTTGTTTTCAAGATAATTTTTGGTAGTGGTAATTAAGTTTTCGGTAACTTTAACCCCTGAAGTAAGGTTGTTTTCTTTAACAATTTCTTTGATTTTCCCCTTTTTGACGCCTACAATCTTGACATTTTTCAGTTCTGGCAAATCATTTAAGGCAACCTCTAAGTATACATTACTTCCTTCAGTTTTAGTTGCATACACTTCGATACTACTAAATAAGTTAGAGTCCCATAATTTTTTAATGGCGGCACCTATTTTAACTCCTCCAGGAATAATCACAGATTCTCCTTTTCGTAATCCAGAATAGGTGATGATAGTTTCAGACCCATAGGACGTTTCACCAGTCACGCTAATTTCAGCAATAGTGAAGGTTGTTATTGTAGGTTTTGTTTGTTGAGAGAATATTACAAAACTGCTTAAAAGTAAGCAAATGCAAAGTATTGTATTTCTATATCTAAAAGCTTTATTAATTAAGCTGTTCACTTGTTTTTCCAAATCGTCTTTCTCTTTTTTGATAATTTATAATGGCTTCATACAAGTTTTCGTTTGTAAAATCTGGCCAAAATACATCAGTAAAATATAATTCTGCATAAGCAATCTGCCATAAAAGGAAATTACTAATACGTTTTTCACCACTTGTTCGGATTAATAAATCCACATCTGGTAAATTCTGGGTGTAAAGATGCTGATTAATTAGCGTTTCATCAATATTTTCTTCTGAAATTATATTATTTTTAACTTTATCACATATTAGTTTAGTTGCATTCACCAGTTCGTCTCTGGAACCATAACTTAACGCAAGCGTCAAAGTCATCCGTGAATTGCCTTTAGTTTTATCAATTACGTGTAATAATTCCTTCCTAACCTTTGCGGGAAGATGTTCAAGATTTCCTATGGCATTTAATCGGATACTGCTTTTTTGTAGTGTATTCATTTCTTTTTTCAAAGAAGAAATTAAAAGTTGCATTAAGGTTTTTACTTCTAATTTTGGACGGTTCCAGTTTTCTGTAGAGAAAGCATAAAGTGTCAAATTTTCTATTCCAAGTTCTACACAGCACTCTACTGTGGTTTTAACGGATCTTGTTCCATTTTCATGACCTAAGGCTCTAAGAAATCCTTTTTTCTTTGCCCAGCGTCCATTTCCATCCATAATGATAGCGATGTGCTTCGGAAGGTTTTCTGAATGAATGTTAGATTTTAGGCTCATATTAAAAGTTACAGTAACAAGGTTTTCTACCAAATGTGTAAGTTAATGTAAAACCACTAAATACATACCAATCGTTATTATTAAAATTTCCAAAACGCACAATTTTATTTAATTCTTTGCTATCAGACTCACTTCCATCTAACTCATCAGAAAACGTATACCGGGCACCAGCTTCTAAAGCAATGATGATGTGCGGAGATAAAGTTGTTTTAAACCCCAGTGTGATTGGAATTCCATAGGCATTACTTCTTGTTTTTTCTGAAACGAAGTCAATGTTCGTAAAATAAAAATTAGGATGATTAACCATGCTTATCCCTGTGTAAATGTAAGGAGTCGACATCGGAGTTGCTGTGTGTAAATCAAAATTAAAAAAGTTAAACTCTATTCCTAGAGAAGCCTCTAAAATTTTTGCATTAAAACTATAGGCTCGCACTTTTCTTCGAGGATCATTTGATAATGCATCGTTTGCGGATAGCGTACTGTAAGTCAAACTTGCTCTCAAAGAATGTCTAGGACTTCTGTTCCATTTAAATAAGCCTCCAATAGCAAGTTTATTGGGATTAACGAATTTAGTCGATCCAACATCACCAATAAAATTACTTCCACCTAAAAACCCACCAATCTCGTAAGTCTGAGAAAAACTCAAACCCGAAATAAAAAAGAAAGATGTGAAAGCTAAAATGGTTTTCATTGTAATTTAAAAATGCAAATATAATAATTTAGATATGGAACAAGTCATTTGTGTTTTCGTTAAGCTAAACTAGATTTTTAAAGATATATTGCTTAGTTCCTTGGGTCTGCGCCCCACAATAACTTTTTTCGAAGAGTTTCTAAAAATCCATCTTCTTTTAGCTCAATCATATGAATACTAAAAGGCGCTTTTTGAATGGTGATGGTAGTATTATTTTCTAAGGTACTTATTCTTGAATCTAAAGAAACAAGGTGTTGATTCTCACGCCCACTTACTTTTAGTTTTATAACCTTGTCACTCGAAATCACTAACGGTCGTGCATTAAGATTGTGAGGAGCGATAGGGGTTAGTACTAAACTGTCTGATTCTGGTATAATGACGGGGCCGCCACAACTTAAAGAATAACCTGTAGATCCAGTTGGTGTAGAAACGATGAGTCCATCAGCCCAGTAAGAGGTCAGATACTCGTCGTCTAACCATGTTTCAACAGAAATCATAGACGTTGTATTTTTTCGACTCACAGCAATTTCATTCAATGCAAAATCTAAATCAAACGCAGTGTCTTTAGTATCCACACCAATGGTCAGTAAACTGCGTTTTGAAATTCTATAGTTTCCTTCAAAAATTTCACCCATAGCCTCACTAATAGTATTCATAGGAATTGTTGCTAAAAACCCTAAACGCCCCGTATTGATGCCTACAATTGGAATTTTTAAATCTTTTACAAATGTAATAGCCCTTAAAATAGTTCCATCGCCACCAATACTAATTAACAGATTAAAGGAAATGTCTAAAATTTCAAAAGTGTCAGAAAAGTGAGTTTTAAGATCAATGTTAGAGTCCGATACAATAGATGTATAAAAGTTTTTTTCAAAAACAACAATGGCATCTCGTTTTTTTAAATAAGCGATCAGGGTTTGAATCGTGCTTTTTGAACGCTCATTATAAAGGGGGCCGTAAACAGCTATTTTCATTTGAATTGGTTTTATCACTTAAAGGTTTAAATAGGTGTCTAAATATGCCGATCGCTCCTTAAGCGTACGTAAAAAAGTATCGTCTTCGTGCCCCGAAATTATAGTATATCCGTAGCGTCTAAACTCTTGAAAAATTGTACTTAAACCGACGTTTCCAATCTTAAGTGTAATTTGAGTTAAATCATTTTGGCTCTTAGAAATAAAGGCACCTAATAACTTTGCATTGTTGGACTCTACGATTTGACTGATTTCGCTAAACGAAAAATCATTTTGACCTTTTTCAATTACAATAATTCCGCCCGGTTCCGAAAAAAAAGGGGTTCCATTAAACAATGAAATAATATCAATTAATTGATAATAGCCGATATAATTATTTTTAGCATCCAAAACAGGCAAAATATTACAATTATTTTGCGCAAACGCTTCCAAAACATCAAGCCACAGCGAGTAATCTCTTACAAAAAACCCTTCAACTGCATAGAGAACTTCTGAAACAGTTTGGTGAGGTTCAAAGCAATACACATCTGTTTCAGACAAGCATCCCAGATAAACCTGGTCTTTTAAAACGGGAGTATGAGAATAAGTTAATTGTTTAAAAATAGTCTGTAACTCACCTACAAGTGTTTCAGGACTTGAAGGATTTAGATCGTTTATAATAAATTGATTCAAAGGCATAGAGTCATTTATAATCAGATGCAAATTAATCAAAAATAATATACTTTAAGCGTTAAGTACTTTGTATTTTTGTTTAAAATTAAATTTTTAATGGCCAAATTAAGTGTAAATATCAACAAGATCGCTACTCTACGAAATTCTAGAGGAGGCGACACCCCAAATGTCGTTCAGTTTGCCAAAGATGTACAAGAATTTGGAGCTCAAGGAGTCACAATTCATCCGCGTCCAGACCAACGTCACATCAGGTATCAGGATGCCTACGATTTGAAATCTGTCGTTCATACCGAATATAATATTGAAGGTAACCCCATTCCAGAATTTATAGACCTAGTTCTTAAAGTTAAACCAACGCAAGTAACATTAGTTCCCGATGCAGAAGATGCAATCACGTCAAATGCAGGTTGGGATACGATTAAACACAAGGATTTTTTAACTGAAATTATTCAAGAATTCAAGCAAAATGACATTCGAACCTCAGTTTTTTTAGATCCAAGCTTACAGCAAGTTGATGGGGCTAAAGCGACTGGCACTGACCGAATTGAATTGTATACCGAAGCCTTTGCACATCAATTTTCTCTTGGAAACAAAGCAGCGATGGCTCCTTATACAGCATGTGCGCAACACGCCTTGCAGTTAGGTCTCGGTTTAAATGCAGGACACGATTTGTCTCTTGATAACATTCAATTTTTTAAAGAAAATTCTCCAGGACTGTTAGAAGTTTCTATTGGACATGCGCTCATTTCTGAGAGCTTGTATTTTGGAATAGATAATGTCATTAATATGTATTTGAATAAGTTAAAGTAATGTATTTACATTCCAACATCATAGGCGAAGGTCAGCCATTCATTATACTTCATGGATTTTTAGGAATGGGAGATAATTGGAAAACCCTTGCAAAACAATTTTCAGGCTTAGACTTTCAAGTTCATCTGGTAGATCAACGGAATCATGGGCGAAGCTTTCACGATTCAGAATTTAATTATGATATGTTGGCAGCAGATTTAAAAGCCTATTGCAATCATCATAACTTACAGGATATCATTCTTTTAGGGCATTCTATGGGCGGAAAAACAGCCATGCTTTTTGCATCACTTTATCCAGATATCGTTTCAAAATTAATTGTAGCAGATATTTCACCTCGATTTTACCCTGTACATCACGATGCCATTTTGGAAGGATTGTCCTCCTTGAATTTTGGAGAAATTACTTCACGAAAAGAAGCAGAAGAGCAACTTTCAAAATATATTCAGGATGTGGGGACGCGCCAATTCTTACTAAAAAATGTTTATAGAGTCTCTTCAGAAGTTTTTGGGCTTCGAATAAATTTAAAAGTCCTTAAAATCAACGTTTCTGAAGTTGGAGAAGCACTACCATCCTCCTTAAATTTCCAAAAAGACACCTTATTTTTAAGAGGTGACAAATCAGAGTATATTTCTGATCAAGATGGATCGCTTATAAAACATCAATTTCCAACTGCGGTTGTCAAAACAATTTCAAATGCAGGGCATTGGCTGCATGCCGAAAACCCTGTTGAATTCTTCGATTCTGTTTGTACGTTTATTACTTGATACACATAAGCTTGAAAATGTTTGTAAGGCGTTAAAAATATTGTATTTTTGCCACCCAATTTTTATTTCATTACAATGAATATTACAAGAGAAAACATTGACACGTTAAATGCCGTGGTTAAGATTGAAATTACAAAAGCAGATTATTCTGAAAATGTAGAGAAAATTTTAACAAATTACCGTAAAACGGCTAATATCCCTGGCTTTAGAAAAGGACAAGTTCCAATGGGTCTTGTTAAGAAACAATATGGGAAATCTGTATTAGCTGATGAAGTTAATAAAACACTTCAAGAATCTTTAGGAAAATACCTTACAGATGAGAAATTAGATGTTTTAGGGAACCCACTTCCAGTTGTCCAAGACGATTTGGATTGGAGTGGAGATGATTTTACGTTTGAATTCGAAATTGGATTAAGTCCAGAATTTGACATCAAACTAAAAGCTAAAAAAGCACTTACTAAATATACGATTACTGCTGATAAAAAAATGATTGATGATCAATTGATCAATATTCAAAAACAATACGGAAAACTTGTTTCCAAAACAGTGGTTGGTGATGAAGATGAAGTCACCGGTGTATTTTTTAATGATGCAGAAGGAATTGAAGCAACTGCAACCTTGACTTTAGATAAATTAAAAGGAAAACCAAATCTGAAAGCGTTTTTAGGAGCGAATGTGGATGATGTGTTGACCTTAAATACCAAAGGATTGTTCAATGATTCTCATGACTTGATGACCTATTTAAAAGTAGATCACGATACAGCTCATGGACTGGATGTGCAAGTAACCTTTACAATTAGCGAAGTTAATACAAGAGAATTAGCAGACTTAGATCAAGAATTATTTGATAAACTATTTGGCTCAGGAGTTGTAACTTCAGTTACAGAATTGAGAGCTAAAATTACAGAAGATGCTGAAAAACAATTTGTACAACAAGCAGATCAAAAATTCTTGAACGATGTTACAGAATATCTTGTAGAAAATACAAAATTTGATTTACCAGTTCAATTTCTTCAGAAATGGATACAAACGGCTGGAGAAACACAATTAAACGAGGCGCAAGCCAAAGAGGAATTTGAAAAGTCAGAAAAAAGCATGCGCTATCAATTAATAGAAAGCAAGCTTATTACAGACAACAACCTTCAGGTTAATTTTGAGGATTTAAAAGCCTACACATCTGAAATGATTAAAGGACAAATGGCGCAGTACGGTCAAATGAACCCAACAGAAAAAGAAATAGAAGACATAGTTGCACGTGTGCTATCAAACCAAGAAGAAGTAAAACGTATTTCTGAACAATTAACAAGCCAGAAATTATTAGATTTCTATAAAGAAAACGCCAATTATAAAGATAAAAAATTAGCCTATGACGCCTTCGTTAAAGAAGTTTATGGGAAGTAATTTTTATAAATAATTAAACAAAAAACACTTCTTTGGAAGTGTTTTTTTATACCTTAAAAGCAAGTATAAAACTATAAATAGCTTTATATTTACATTCTAAAAACCTAAAAAAAGCATTATGAATTACGGAAATGAATTCAAAAAATTCGCCATAAAAGATCAAGGGATTAGCAGCACTTATTACGATAAAATAGTAAGTAGTATGACCCCAATGGGTTTGACGCCAAATATTATTGAAGAGCGTCAAATGAATGTTGCTGTTTTTGATGTGTTTTCAAGATTGATGATGGATCGAATTATTTTTATGGGAACAGCAATCAACGATCAAGTTGCCAATATTATTCAAGCACAACTCTTGTTTTTAGAAAGTACTGATGCCACTAAGGATATTCAAATATATATCAACTCGCCAGGTGGAAGTGTGTATGCAGGACTTGGAATTTACGACACGATGCAACTCATCAAACCAGATGTGGCAACAATTTGTACAGGAATGGCAGCCTCCATGGGTGCGGTATTATTGTGTGCAGGTGCCAAAGGAAAACGTAGTGGATTGACACACTCAAGAGTTATGATTCACCAACCACTAGGCGGCGCGCAAGGACAAGCAAGTGATATCGAAATTACGGCACGTGAAATCCTAATATTAAAAGAAGAACTTTACAAGATCATTAGTAAACACTCAGGTCAAGATTATGATAAAGTATATGCAGATAGTGACCGTGATTATTGGATGAAATCTGATAAAGCTTTAGAATACGGAATGATTGACGAAATACTAACTCGAAGTTAAATAACATCCCAAACTAGTTATGGCAAAAGAAGAATTAGACTGTTCATTTTGTGGCAAGAAAAAAGCTGACACCAATTTACTCATTGCAGGAATCGATGCTCACATTTGCGATCGCTGTATAGAGCAAGCCAATGGAATCGTTATTGAAGAAGCAAAGCAAGATAAAAGTAGCGGACTCACTTCGGATGTTATGCTCAAAAAACCTCAAGAAATCAAAGCCTTTTTGGACGACTATATTATTGGTCAAGAACAAACCAAAAAAGTGATGTCTGTAGCCGTTTATAATCACTACAAGCGATTGTTGCAGCCGGCATCTGAGGACGATATTGAAATCCAAAAAAGTAATATTATAATGGTAGGGCAAACAGGGACTGGAAAAACCCTGATGGCCAAAACCATCGCAAAAATGCTCAACGTTCCACTAGCCATTGTGGATGCAACAGTATTAACTGAAGCTGGTTATGTTGGTGAAGATGTTGAAAGTATGCTCACACGCTTACTCCAAGCAGCAGATTACGACCAAGAAAAAGCAGAGCGAGGCATTGTATTTATTGACGAAATTGATAAAATAGCCCGTAAAAGTGACAACCCTTCTATTACACGCGATGTGTCTGGAGAAGGAGTACAGCAAGCCCTTTTAAAACTATTAGAAGGAACCGTTGTAAATGTACCGCCAAAAGGTGGACGAAAACATCCAGATCAAAAATTTATTGAAGTCAATACAGAAAATATTTTATTCATAGCTGGAGGTGCATTTGATGGCGTAAATCGTCATATTTCCAAGCGACTCAATATGTCAGCAATTGGCTATAAAGCTTCTCACGAAGAAGAGCAAATTGACACTGAAAACTTATTACAATACATCATCCCAAAAGACTTAAAAGATTTTGGACTCATTCCAGAAATTATTGGACGTTTACCAGTACTCACTTATATGAATCCTTTGGACGAAGAAACTTTAAAAGCAATTTTAACAGAGCCAAAAAATTCACTTGTAAAGCAATACAAAAAGCTCTTTGAAATGGATGAAATTGCGTTGTCTTTTAAAGAAGACGCCTTAGATTTTATTGTCAAGAAAGCGATTGAATATAAATTAGGAGCTCGTGGATTGCGATCTTTATGTGAAGAAATTTTAACCGATGCCATGTTTGTACTTCCAAGCAGTGATGAAACCGCTTTGGTTGTTGATAAAGCCTATGTTAAAAAACACTTGACACGCACCCAAATCAAACGCCTGAAAGCCGTCTCTTAATTCAATTCTAGCAGTTTTTCTAAAAATTGACGAGAATTTGACAGGCGAGGCACTTTGTGTTGTCCCCCCAGTTTATTATTCTTTTTCATCCATTTATGAAATAACCCTTTTTGTGCTACATGAACCTTAGGCATGTTTAAGGTAATGTTGTTATAGCGTTTGGCCTCATAATCAGAATTTAAATCTTTTAGAGAACTATCTAAAAACTCTACAAAATCCCGCAAATCTTTAGGCGGCGTTTTAAACTCAATGATCCACTCATGGGCTCCTTTAGACTTTCCTTCCATAAATATGGGTGCAGCCGTATAATCTACAATCTCGCTTTTAGTTTTTTGAGTGGCTATTTTTATAGCCCTATCTGTATTTTCGATGATCAACTCCTCACCAAAAACATTTATAAAATGCTTGGTCCTACCAGTCACTTTGATGCGATAAGGCGAGGTCGAGGTAAATGCCACCGTGTCTCCAATTTTATAGCGCCACAAACCAGCATTAGTAGTTACAATAATAGCGTAATTTTTACCCACTTCAACCTCCGATAAAGGAATGACTTTTTCAGTAGTTGTTCCATGGGTGTTCATAGGAATAAATTCATAAAAAATACCGTAATCCAACATCAATAAAAGCTCGTCAGAAAGGTTGCGATCTTGAATCGCAAAAAACCCTTCAGAAGCATTGTAGATCTCATAATACTTCACCGATTTTGAAGGAATGATCGATTTAAATTGATCGACATAAGGCAAGAAACTAACCCCACCATGAAAATATACCTCCAAGTTTGGCCATACATCCAAAATTGTTTTATTGCCAGAAGTTTCTATAACATTATTGAGTAACACCAACATCCAAGAAGGAACCCCAGCAAGACTAGTCACATTTTCATTCATCGTTTCGTTGACAATCGCCTGCATTTTATATTCCCAATCACTCATCAAGGAAACTTTATTACTTGGTGTACTGCTAAACTCTGCCCAAAAAGGCATGTTATGAATTAGAATTGCAGACAAATCTCCGAAAACTGTTCCGTTTTCTTCATACAATTCTTTACTACCACCCAAGCGTAAATTTTTCCCATTAAAAAGGGTAGAGCCCTCGTTATTATTCAAATACATACACAGTAAATCTTTACTCGCAGCATAATGACAATCCTCTAACGAATTGGAACTGACAGGTATAAACTTACTTTTTGCCCCAGTAGTTCCACTAGATTTTGCAAA
>Ga0102887_1001446_pt1 | contig 10674 bp, 5 predicted proteins | sample Colrivmet1550B02_FD_84504 | JGI IMG/M metagenome (GOLD analysis project Ga0102887, IMG submission 84504) | Estuarine microbial communities from the Columbia River estuary - metaG 1550B-02 | ecosystem: Environmental > Aquatic > Marine > Intertidal zone > Estuary | place: USA: Columbia River...
GGTACTCATCGCTTCGATGAGGCGACTGAAGGTCAAGCGTTCTTTAAGATGGGCGAAGACGGAAGATTCTCATTTGGTGGACGAGATTCTGCAAGCACAGATTCTCCTGTTTATAAGGCTGGTATAGGCTATGACGGTAGTATAAGTGCTGGTAGCAGTATGACTATGATCAACGGTTTAGGTAAACTAAATGTTGTGGGTGATAGCGATGTAAGTAATGCAGATGTTGAACTTCGACTATATGACTATGATGAAACAGTAGGTAGTGCTGTCCCGGCAATAGCATTCTATAAAGGCACCAATACTGGACCAGAGAGATTTGCTGAGATTAGAGCAAACGATGTAAACGGCGTGATAATTAAAGATGGCTCTGGTAGTGACTTGTTTACTGTGGGTTTAACTGGATTAGTAACTCAATCTGGTGCTACACGAATAAGCGATAGCGGCTACGCTTCGCCAACTAACTGGGTAGCGGGCGATTGGGTTACAACACATACTGTACCATACGGAGAAGTTGTATGTGAAGTAGGCATCGAATGGAACTCCCTAGATGCGCCAAGCGGTTCTCACCATGGTTGGAACACAATAAAAGTTGGCTCTCATTATAATTCTTATAATTATGGTTGGGAGACTACCCTTGAGTTACTAGATCATACTGCTCATAACGGATTTTACTTTGATCAATGGAGAGTTATTAGACCAGACGGATATGTAAATGGACAGGCACAACTTCTACAAGGAAGAATATCTGCAAACGTAACCGCTGGAACATTTAGAAGTTGGGTGTTAAATAGAGTAGGATCAAATAACACGGTTGCAACTCCTGTTACGCCAGTAGTAAATAATAGTCCTACTGGCAACACTATGCAGGCTAGACTTTGGACTTATGGAAGACAGAAAAAGGCACTATATGGCGACATGGCCATTACAGGTGACCTATCAATAGGAAGATTGAAAGCCAGTGAAGATACTAGAGTTGAAATCGTAACTGATGAAGCTGGTACTTATGACGCTATTCTACAACTAGGATCAGGACAATACACTACTCCAGTTGTTACGACTGAAGGTTTTCAGTTATGGTATGATAACAGTTCGGGTCACACATATTTCAATAATACGTATAGCGATGGTGATATGGTATTCGTCACCGCCTCTTCAGCCGATAAGGCTACTACACCTCAGGTAATGAAAATCGATCATGATGGTTGGGTTGTAGTAGGCACAGGAAATGCGGCAGGTCAAAATAATGTGAGTATGAAAGACGGTCGCATAATGCTTGATAAGTCAACTGACTGGAATATAGAAAGCGGTCTAGGCAGTTCAAGTGGATCGCATATAAGGTTCAAACACGGAACTACTGATAGAGGTAGCATCACAACAAGTACATCAGGAACAACATTTAATACTGCATCAGATATTAGACTAAAAGATAATATCAAGACGATAGAGAATGGTAAAGAGAAGTTATTGAAGTTGAACCCCGTAACTCACACATGGAAAGAAGATGAGAGTGGTGTTACAGTACATGGCTTTATTGCACAAGAAGTCCAAGATATCATACCAGAGGCAATTGCTGGTGACGAAGATACTATGATGAGCATGGACTACGGTAGAATTACGCCAGTAATTGTAGCGGCTTTGCAAGATGCGTTAAAAGAAATAGAAGAGTTAAAATCACGAATTAGTGATATGGAGAATAAATAATGTCAGTTCTTATTGGTCCACAAAGACTAGAAGTAAACGCAGGAAACGCAATTGTTCGTGGAGACGGCGAAGGAACAAAATCATATTACGTTGAAAAAGGTGCGGGGCAGCCGGGTGCAACTGCGGTAAACATACTTAGAATGAGAAAGCACTACTGGGGATCTGGTAACGTAGAACTTAAGATAATGAGAAGATACTATACTGGTCATTGCTTTGGTCATTTCATACTTCACGGTCACACTAGGTCGACCCACAATCCTTATACAGGCATAGAAACCATACACAATACTAGTTCACCAACTCCTTATTGGACTTCTATAGATTATAGTCAAGCAGGTACAGGCGGAGATGGTTTTGCTGATTTACAGTTTGATATTCCAGGATATTTCGGATATTCATTAGAAATAAATGCTGTTGGGTGGGGTCATGTATACTCTTCTCATGAGAGCGGCACAAATGATATGTACGATAGTATGTGGAGTGGTAACTCTTGTTTTGTATATACGTAAATATTAATTAGGGAAAAATTATGGCAATTCATGAATTAGACGACGGCGAAGAAATGTTGGATCCCATGACTGGTGATCCGATAACAGATGAGGCTCATAGATTTCACATTTTTAGTGAAATTGCAGAGGCACCCATGAAGACACTGAGATTAGAGAGAAACTACAGACTTGCAGAAACGGACTGGATGGCAAACTCTGACGTAACAATGAGTGCAGAGTGGTCTGCATACAGGCAAGCACTCAGAGATATCACAGATACGTATTCGAGCCCTAACGATGTAGTATGGCCTACTAAACCAGAATGATACATTATAAATAATAGTAACAACAAAACATATAACCGCTATTGGGGAGAGTGAACCTTGGCAACAACTAAAGCCTTTGAGTTAGCACAGCTAAGTGCATTGACCACAGTCGATGCCGGCATTGATATATCTGGCAATATCACAGATCAATATATCGTTGGTTCAACTTCCGATAGCACTGCTGATGCACTCAACATAAAAGACTCAAGCGCCGATACTCTTCTTAGAGTGAGAAATGATGGCGTTGTTCTTATTGAAGATAATTATCTGTATGTAACTGCCACAGCAGGCGCATATTTTGACGGCTCAATCAAAGCACGTGGCGGTATTCATAGCGACACAGCAGGCGCAAAATTAAATTTATCAGATACAGAAGGTGTAAATGTAGCAAGTACAACTACATCTACTAGTTCAACAACTGGCGCACTCATCGTTGGCGGTGGTGCAGGTATTGCAGAGAATTTATATGTCGGTGGTAATACAGTTATCTCTGGCGATCTAACAGTTGAGGGCTCTACCGTAACTCTCAATACGACAGACCTGAACGTTGAAGATAAGAACATTACGCTAAACTATCATGCAAGCAATGACACATCTGCTAGTGCAGGTGGTGCGGGTATTACGATACAAGATGCTGTAAGCGCATCTACTGATGCGACTATTTTATGGAATGCTTCAACCAATGGATTTGATTTCTCTCACGCAATATTAACTAAAGGTGGAGGAGACAATCAAGTCTACTTTACTGGAGGAAACGATAGTACAGCAGGAAGACAACTAACGTTATCGACTGAAGCCGCAGGCTCACAAAACAATGCTATTCATCGTCTTACAGTACCTAGCGGTTACGGTAGTTTCAACGTAACGGTCAATGCTAAAGAAAGATTCAAGATTGATAATAATGGCGACATTTCATCATATAATGATGCGTCAACAAATGCAGTCAAGATGCTCTGGGACGCAAGCCACGAATCACTAAACATCGGCGCTATTGGCAGTTCAACTGATAGAAGATTAAATGTTTCGGGCTCTGGTCCGCAAACTGCTACAACACAATACGGTGTTGTTGTTAATCCTACAATGTCAGATGATGTCACTGGTAGTATCTATAACATATATTCGCAAGCTAACGTAGCTTCTGGCGCCTCTCTCACTAATTTATACAGTGTTTATGTAGGAGCGTCAGGCTTAAATAGTTCTACAGTTACTAACGTGTATGGAATATATCAAGCAGGAACAAGCGATAAAAACTATTTTGCAGGTAACGTTGGCATTGGTACAGATAGTCCAGAAGACTTTGCAGTAGGTCCTTTCGTAGTAGGTGATGGTACTACTGTACAAGGAATGACGATATATACAGGCACTTCGCACGAAGGAATTATTAGATTTGCTGATGGTACTTCTGGTTCTCAACAGTACGAAGGTCAAATAAAATACGATCACGCTGATAATAAGATGAGGTTTTACACCGATCATGTAGAGAGATTTAGAGTCGATAATGCGGGCTCTCTCATATCTAAGTCAACTTCAATAGACTATCAGGTAGACAGAAAACTAACGGACGCAACAGGCGGCGGCAACGCAGATAGATATATTCTTATTGCTAAAACTAATATAGGAGCCGCTGTAAAGTTTATTGGCACTATAACGGGAACAAGACAGACAAACGTAAGTGCCCATGCATACACCGAGATGCAAGTCGGTTTCAGTATAAACAGTTCTGGTCAGTATCCTAAGTTCTATATAGATAATATTTCTGGTTACAATGCTAGTAGTTATTACGACACTACTGCTAGATGGGTATCACTAGATTATGATGATGGTAGTGGATCAGCAAATTGGTGGGCAATACAAATAAGTTCTAGTGACAGTGCATCTTGGGCCGCTAATCTCACCAATATGCATTTTAAAGGCTACATGAGCAATGTAACTCCTACGGTAATATCATCTGATACGAATACTTATAATGCAGTGTCAAGTATTACCGAGCTAGGTCGTGGCGGAACTAGAGGTATTATGCATACCGATGTTGGTATAGGTACTACTAACCCTCAAGGCGGATTACACCTATGGAGTTCTGATTACGATAGATTTGTCATTGAAAGAGATAATGGCGGCAGTAATATTGCCACCGCTTCTTTCAACGCTTATGGGTCTACAACAAACACAAACCCTAGGTTAGCTATTGGTGTAGGTTCTACAGTAGCTACCCTAACAAACACAATGAACATTGCCCCTGGTGCAGTCGGTATTGGCACATTTGACCCTCAAGTATCATTGCATATAGGTGACGGCACAACAGATGAGTTTATCATCTTAGACAAAGGCACGTCAAATACATCTGGTATTCTACTAAAAAATGGTGGCAATAATAAAGTCAAACTTCTAGCTAACTCGGCTGAAGAACTTGAACTTCACACTAACAACAGTATGAAAGTTAGAATCAATGAGTTAGGCAGTGTTTATAACTATACATCTGAACCTACCATCGATCCTGTACTGTCTTTAGATTTCACAAATACAGATAAACTAGATCACAGAGTTTCGTTCTCTAGAAAAAATGCGGCTACGTATGTAGATAGAAATGGTTATGTAAAAGTTGTTCCTCACGGCACACCAAGATTCACTCATGACCCAACTACACTCGAACCGTTAGGTCTTCTGATCGAACCATATTCTAAAAATCAGTTACCTAAGTGGGCATTTGCGGATACTGAATATGCAATATCTAACGGATACGTTAGACCGAGAGATCAAGTTTTATCGCCTGCTGGTGATATGACTGCTATGAAGGTAGTGACAAAACTTAGTGGTTCAGGACAAACTGTTATAAAACCAAGTATTACATTGGATGGTACTGCTTGGCACACATTCTCAATCTATATGAAGAAAGCCGAACATAGATACTTTATGTTTAGGAGTGATAATCAAGCCAACTGGTGCTTATTTGATCTTGACACGGGCACAGTCGATACATCTGGTAACAGTGATGCATACAATGTATATGGGGTTATGACTGCTCACAATAATGGTTGGTGGAGAATAGAGTACACTCACCATGTGACCGGCGGTACCGGAAATGACGTTGAAATATTCTTCAGTGATGTGAATAGAAACGGAACTGTCACAACTGCATACGGAGATGGTGTTTACATTTGGGGTATGCAGATGGAAGCACAGTCGCAGGAAAAAATGAGAGCGACCTCTCTTATTCCTAGTACATTATCTACTCTATCCTCTAATTCTACAAAAAGCACATTTGTAAACTCAGATGGTAATGTGACTAGAAGTGGCACTGGAGATAAAGACACTAGAAAAACTTACGGTCTGTGGGAACAAGACTTCTTACCTGCTGGTGAGATTATCGAAAACGCATCAACAAACAGGGTAAGAAGCCATAATCCTGGAATAGATCAAGCGGGTTGGGTCGTCAGCAACGTGGATATGGACTGGGCTCAAACAACTACTGCGCCAGACGGCATCACAACTCTTCCATTGTTTGCAGATACATCGGCAAACACTAGACACAGTATAGCACATACTACTACAAGCACCCAGACAAGTGGTGCATGGAATTCTTGGAGTTTTTGGATAAAGCCTAGCAGTCTAGACAACATACATTTAGAGATGGGATATCAAGGTTCTCAATACGCTTCTGTACAGATAACGTTTGATAACGCTGTCACAGACCCAATTACTGGAATTACTACGGGTTTGATAGGTATTGGGAATGCCGCTAAAGATGGCTTGGTCATAGGGTATCCAAATGGATGGTATCACGTGAGATTCAATACCATCGCAACTAGCAGTGGTGGTACTTATGCTTATTTTGCAATGAAAGATGATGCGGCGCAAATTCAATACACTGGAGATGGAACATCAGGCTTCTGGCTTTGGGGCATGCAGATAGAATTCGGTTCATACTGGCCAACTACTCTTATCGAAACATCTGGTTCTGAAGTTACTAGAGCAACAGATACTTGGTTTTCAGAAACGGCTGTGCGATATGAAGATGTAGCTAGAATTGAAAACTATCACTTCGGAGATTTATATGATAACAGAGAAGGCACATTATATGCAGATGCCGCAATAGGAAGAGGTGGTAGAATAGGTATATATTGGGATGGCGATAACGATCAGATAGAGATATATAATAATGGTGGCCAAGACACGATCTATGGCTTCATTTATAATAATATTGCTACTCAAGCAACTCTATCAACTGGTACTGCGCCATATGATCAAGGATTTCATAAACATGCATTAGCCTGGAGAGATAATGATTCAGCTATATTCTATAGAAATGGTACAATTGTCGGAAGCGATAGTAGCGTAAATGTACCTAATCATCTGAAGTATTTGACTTTGGGATACTACATAGATGATCAAGTTCACGGTATCACCATGTTCAAAAAAGTGCAATATTATAACAGAAGACTTGATGGTGTAAATCTACAAGCACTAACGGAGAATGACTAATGGCGGATAAATTATTTGGAATTGGCGCTAATCAGGTACCTAAAAACAGTGACTTGGGATCAGCGGCATATAAAGACGAAAGCCACTTTATAAGTTCTGATCTAACTAGTAAGTATCCTGGATTCAATCAAAGAATGCTAGGTGATAGTGCGCCTGTTGGTCGTGCTTACATATATGACACTAAACTAGACAGCGATGGTGGAGCATGGAGACATAGATGTCAACATACGTCTTGGTATAATGAAGAACTGAACACTGCATATAGAGGCAGTAGAAGAGAGTTTCCTGAAGTCGTAATTATAACTGAAGAAAATGGGTCGACGGGTCGAGTAGTTATTTACGATGCTGACGATCCGTCATGTCCAATGTGGATGGTGTTTGCAGGAACTGGATCATGGAACACTTCAGCACTGGGCGGGACAAGACAGGTCACAACTATATGTGCGCTAAATGGTCTTCTTGCTGTAGGCAGAAATCCATATGGATATCACTCAGTCAACTTCATCAACGAAAATATTCAATTTAGAGAAGCTGGATACTTTAGATATTTGTATGGTGGAATAGCTAAGAGAAATTATCAACTCGTAGTTAGTGAAGACATGGGTGGTCAAGGTGATTTACAACAAGATTTAGTATACTGGATAGACATTACAGTGATCAAAGATACTCCAGTAAATCCCGAAACAGGAATACAAAACCCTACAGTTGCTATCGCTCAGTTTAACGGTGGAATTACTATTTTTTGGCATGATAATAGACGCATAGAAGTGAATGCCTCTGCTGGAGCTAACTATCAAAATGTTGATAGATGCTTCATTGATACTAATGGTGACTTATATTTCGGTCAAGACGGATCAAGCGGTTCAAGACCCCAGTTCAGAATGAATGTCTATCCTTCAGCTAACGCAAGTACTAGTTACTCTAGCGACACTAATGACGGATCTTCTACACATAAAGACGCATCGACTAACCATACAGCAGGTCTGGTTGTTCCATACGTGGGAGATGATGCAAATAACAAAGCATATAGACACAGACACATATTCTGGGCAGACTCTTCTGTGGGATATGGATTCAATATAATCGATAAGCAACCTCACGCTGACCAAAGAAACGGAATGATAGCCAGTATTGGCGCTTCGTGGAATACTGGTTGGAAACCATCTAACTGTTTTCTAGCAACTCTGAACGAAACAATACACACACCAGATAGAATATCGAACGGCATACCTCAGTCTGGCGAAAAGCTAGATCAAAATAAATCCAACTGGTCGACATCAGGCGGACCAGGCACTACCACTAATACTGCATACAGAAGAACTGGTTCGGGAGAATCAAGTGCATTTACTCTAGTTGGAGAAGGTGGCGGAAACTACGCACAAAGCCCTACATTTTCAGTTAAAAAAGGTGAGAAATATCTTTTGTCTTTTCAAGCGAAAGTACAGCAAGCAAGTTCAGGAGACTATCATTTACAAAATACTGTCTATGATGGTAATGGTGTGAGTATAAGCGGATTCGCACCAACTTGGATGAAAATCCATCAACTGAATAAATGGACTCATGTATCTAGAATTGTTCAATTCGGTACTACAGGCAGTAGCGCCAAGGTTAGAATAGGGGTAGACGATAACGAAACAGTATTTGTGGACCAAGTAAGTCTGATTCCGTATGTAGAAAATAGACAAACTGCTTATGAAGGTCAATACGGCAATCACATAAGACAAGTTGGCGTAGTACAGAAACAACCAGTGGCTCCAAATGCTGAACTGCTTTGCTACAGTGGGTTTGGATCTAGTACTTATTTCAAGGCGCCCTTTACACACCTGTATGCGAACGATAGCTTTAGTGTTATGTGCTGGTATAGAGGCAACAATGGACATTTAGCCGGATCATATGGCGATGGAGACGGAACTATGTGGAGATTAGAGTTTAGCAGTAATAAAATTAGATGGATGATAAGTGACGGCTCAACTCAAGTAGAGATTATTGATCCAGTTGTCTCTTCGCCTGACAGATGGCACTGCTTAGTCGTTCAGAAAGATCGAAACTATATCAAAATGTTCAAAGACGGCAATCTAGTAAGCACAAATTATACTTCTAATTTGAATGTCACAGATAATGAACACGGTATGACTATTGGAGTTAGACCAGATAATTACGGCGAAGCATTCAACGGACAAATATCTTTGTTTAGATACGCATCTTCTGCAAATCTAACAGCAGATCAAATTGGAAAGGCTTATGAGGATGAACTGAAATTATTTCAAGCTAATGCTAAATGTACTATGCATGGATTAGGATCGTCTTCAGCAGATAATAGAGTATATGACGCAGATTACGATGAGCAAACTGAATTAGTGCATGTTGTAGCTGGTAAAAACAGAAGTTCATTCAGAGGTTTGTCTTTAGTTGACCATGTGACTAGAGATGATGCTATCTATAGAGTGCGAGCTTCTAACGGATTAGTTTTGGAGATATAAATGTTTTATATTAGTAGACCAGAAGAGACTATAGTTGATAAAATAAAGAGTGGCAATACTCCTATTCATCCTTCTATTAGACCTCATCTAAACGATAGCTTAGAGAATTGGAAAAAGACTTTCGGCACAGGCAATAAAAATCTCATGATCAATGGAGATTTTCAAGTTTGGCAAAGACGAGGTCAGGGAGAGACATTTACGCCTACTTCTGATTCTGGATATGCGGCTGATAGGTGGAAATTTGCTAACGGTACAGTGACGTATGATTCATCTTTACAGGCAATAAAACACGTATCTACTGGCAATGATCCATACTTCTTGTATGCAATAGAAGACTATGGAAACGAATGGACGGGTAAAGATTTTTGTTTTAGCTTTTATGTAAAATGTAATGACGATCAGAGTATGAATGAGTTGCAGTATGTGACTATAGGTAATGTAAGTTATTATCATAGACAACCTATGACTGACGGAGATACGAAACATCTATTTGAAATACCTAGTGATATTCCAGGCTTTACACGATACTTCTGTACTGGTAATTTCAATTCGGCGCACACAAACTATCATCGTATAGTTATCGAACTTCGTCCTGGTCTAGGAAATGTAACTTATCTAAAAGATGTTCAGATGGAATTTGGTAAATTTCCTAGTCCGTTTATGCGTAGAAGTTATGGAGAAGAACTTGCGCTTTGTCAACGATATCTCGTTAGCTATGAGCCTAGGTCAAACTTTACTTCACCTGTTAGTTTCGCACACTTTGGAAACGGCACATTCAGAACTACGACTTTCGCATATATGGGAATTCATTTACCTGTTGCTATGAGGCATGGAGTATCTCCAACTATTGAATTAGGAGGCGCTGGATTATATACAGATGGTTGGTTTGGTGGTGGCGTACATAACATTACTTCCATCGTTTTTCAAGGTATAATTCACAACATTGTCACGCTTCAGTGCTTTGCTACGATTCCTTCAGGTTCTATATACAGACCGACTAGCTTTGGGGTCTCACCTGGTCAGCATCTTAGAATTAGAGCCGAGATCGTATAACATAAATAACAGTATAATAACGCTATTGGGGAGAGTGAACCGTGGCAACGAATAAAGATTTCATAGTCAAGAATGGGTTATCCGTTGGTGAAGACATCAGCGTATCTGGCTCTGTCACATCACATCTTCAATTTGACGATGGTA
>Ga0102887_1001456_pt1 | contig 10626 bp, 8 predicted proteins | sample Colrivmet1550B02_FD_84504 | JGI IMG/M metagenome (GOLD analysis project Ga0102887, IMG submission 84504) | Estuarine microbial communities from the Columbia River estuary - metaG 1550B-02 | ecosystem: Environmental > Aquatic > Marine > Intertidal zone > Estuary | place: USA: Columbia River...
CAATAATTCCGCATCAACTGCAGCTTCATGAAAACTGTTTAAGTTGCCATGCCGGACCAGGCGCACCAAAGGAGATTCGTGTTTCACATCCGGAACGGATTAATTGTAGACAATGTCATGTATTTAACAATAAGGAAATGACAGATATTGGTGATTTTGCAAGAACTAAAACTGCGACTGATGAAAACTAAACTTATTTTATTCGCCTTCATCCTCGGAGTTATTGCTTGTCAGCATGATGACCATCACGCGAATTCTGTTTCTAATCAAATAAAAGAAGGCGAAAAACATTACGATGGCGTCTCCGTAAGTTCTGAGGATTTGACTGAAGGCATTAAAACACACGAAGTAGAAATTGGAGAACGAAAGTTTCACATACGTGAGCGTGAATCTCAAATAAAGTCCTTCCCATGTTCAGGTTGTCACACCTCACCAGTGAATCAAATTCAAACGGAAGGTGAGCAAAAAGCACATTGGGATATCAAATTAGACCATGCTTCAGAAGATGTTATGAATTGTATGACGTGTCATACCGATGACAACATGGACATTTTACATTCTGGAACAGGAAAAGAAATAAAGTTTAACGATAGCTATAAATTATGTGGACAATGTCATTCTCCACAATACAAAGATTGGCAAGGTGGCGCACATGGAAAACAAGTTAAATCTTGGGCTCCTCCACGCGTATCAAACACCTGTACAAGTTGTCATAATCCGCATAAACCGGGATTCGAGAGTCGTTGGCCCTCTCGTTACAATACCCAGAAAGTGGAGGAACGTAAATAATATTTAGAGGCATTTACTATGGAAAACGAAGAAAACAAAAAACCTGTGGCAGGGAGAGAAAAAAAAGATGGTTACCATCAAGTATTTAATCTTGAGATGGATAGGCGAAGTGCTTTGAAGCGTTTTGCTGGTGGATTATTTTCAGCTACTGCTGCTGTTACAACTGCATGCAGTGTTACTGCAAGCGATGAAAAGAAAGAAAAATCCAATATGGATTGGGATGAGTATTTCAAAGGTAACTACAAAGAAATGACTAAAGATGAGCGACTGGCAACGGTTGATCGTCTTGAAAAAATGTACACCGAACGAACAGGAAAGAATGTCAACATTTCTGAAAAAGGTGAAGTAGAAAACACGCTTTTTGGCTATGCGTTTAATGTTTCAAAATGTCAAGGTTACATGGATTGTGTAACGGCATGTGTAACTGAGAACAATCAGGACCGTGACAGTGAAATGCAATACATCCGCATTCATGAAATTGAAGATGGCAAGGGCTTTCAATTTAATGAAGCCGACGACAACTACTACCACGAAGTTCCTAATGAAGGACACTTTTATATGGGAACACAATGCTTTCATTGTGAAGATGCTCCTTGTACCAAAGTGTGCCCTGTGGAAGCAACATGGCAAGAAGAAGATGGTATCGTTGTAATAGATTACGATTGGTGTATTGGCTGTAGATATTGCATGGCAGCTTGTCCTTACGATGGAAGACGCTTTAACTGGACTCAGCCTCATGTTCCAGAAGAAGAAGTAAATACAGATCAACACTATTTAGGCAACCGTTTACGTAAAAAAGGGGTGATGGAAAAATGCACGTTCTGTATTCAACGTTCACGTGAAGGTCAGAACCCAGCATGTGTAGAAGCTTGTCCTACAGGCGCGAGAACATTTGGAAATTTATTAGATCCAAACAGCGAGTTGAGGTACATCTTAGAAAACAAGAAAGTATTTAGATTAAAAGAAGATTTGGGCACAGAGCCTAAATTCTGGTACTACACAGATTAATAAAGTCCTTAAAGGTTTACACGAATTATGAGTGCAATTGTTAAGTTAGTCAAAGACAGTTTGGATGTCACCACACATGGGACGAGACCTTATCATATTTGGATGGCCTTTTTAACCTTTGTGATGCTTGTTGGCATGTATTGCTATTCGATACAAGTGAGCGAAGGCTTGCAAGTGACAGGGATGTCTGATGGCGTAAGTTGGGGTTTATACATTTCAAACTTCACATTTTTAGTGGGTGTTGCAGCTGCTGCTGTTATGCTCGTATTGCCTACTTATGTTTTAAAGGACATGGACTTTGCTCAAGCTGTACTCATTGGCGAAGGCCTTGCAGTTGCTGCTTTACTCATGTGTTTGGCTTTTGTGATTGCAGATATGGGCGGTCCAGCTCGCTTGTGGCATATGATTCCCGGGTTAGGGATTTTGAACTTTCCTAGTTCAATGCTCGCTTGGGATATGATTGTTTTGAATGGTTATTTATTTATCAATATTTCTATTCCATTTTACATTTTAATTTCTCGATATCAAGGTAAAAAGCCAAACCCTAAAATTTACATTCCTGGAGTCATCATCTCTGTATTTTGGGCAGTTGGAATTCACATGGTCACTGCATTTTTATACCAAGGTTTACCCTCTCGACCATTTTGGAATAACGCATTATTAGGGCCTCGTTTCTTAGCTTCTGCATTTGCCGCAGGACCAGCACTTATAATTCTTGTGCTCGCTATTATAAGAAGGTGGACAAAGTTTCCAATCACAGAACAGACGATCAAGAAAATATCGATGATTGTGACAGTAGCTGCTCAGATCAACTTGATTATGCTGTTTTCTGAATTGTTTAAAGAATTTTATGCCCCTACACATCATAGTGAAAGCGCTGTATACTTATTCTTTGGTTTAAAAGGAAAAGCCGCTTTAGTCCCCTGGATATGGACAGCTATAAGCATGAACATCACGGCAACCGTTATTCTCACTTACCATAAATGGAGAAACAACCTGACGCTGCTCTATATAGCCTGTGGACTTCTCTTTGCTGGAATTTGGGTAGAAAAAGGGTTTGGGTTGATCGTTCCTGGTTTTATTCCGGGCCCTTACGGCCAGATTACTGAATATTTACCTACTCAAATTGAGGTTGGTGTGACCATCGGCATTTGGGCTATGGGTGCATTTATCTTTACGATTCTCGCACGTGTAGGTATTAAAATTGAGCTGGGAGAAATGAAGTATAAAAAATAAACGCTTCTCCTTTTCTATCCGAGCCCAGCATATTCATGATTAAATTTTCGTTTATCGAAAAATGCATCTGTTTATATTATAAATGGTTTAGGCGAGATTGTTCGTATGGCAAGAATATAATCCAACAACAATTCAATCAACTTACCTCACCTTCCTAGCAGTCTTTATTCAATGGCTATAAAAACTAATTATTCAGAAATCAAAAAGCCTCACAGAATTGTGAGGCTTTTGAAAATATATGTTTTGGTCCTTATTCAGACTTCATTCCCTCTTCAATCATTCCGTAAAACTGATCTAATTTAGGAAGGATAATGATTTTAATTCTTCTGTTTTGTGCACGCCCTTCTTTAGTATCGTTGCTTGCAACAGGCGTATAATAACTTCTTCCGGCAGGAATCAGCCTTGCTGGATCTACGCTGTAATCGTCTTGCAATACACGAACCACAGAAGCTGCTCTTTGTACACTTAATTCCCAATTGTCTTTTATGGCTGCGCCATCTTTAAAAGCTTTGTTGTCTGTGTGACCTTCAACCATAACTTCCATGTCTGGTTGGTTGTTTAAAACTCTTGCAACTTTTTCAAGAACGTCTTTGGCATCTTTAGATAATAATGCATCACCGCTCCCAAATAACATCTTGTCGCTTATTGAAACAAATACCGCACCTTTTTCAACTTCAATTTGAATGTCCTCATCGTCTGCTGCAATAAATTCTCCTTTCAAGCTAGACACTAAAGCAAACATCACAGAGTCTTTTTTGTTCAAAGCACTTTGTAAACTTTTTACTTGTCTTTCTTTTTGACTTAAGCTTTCTAAAGACTTTTCAAGATTTGCAGACTCTTGAGCAGATAGCGTAGAAAGGCTACTGTTACTTTCCAACAATTTATAATTCACAGATTTCAGATAATCAACTTCAGTTTTAGAAGCCTTTTGTTTATCTAAACAACTTGCCAATTCCATTTTCGCTGTACTTAGCTCTCCTTCAGTCTGGGTGTTTTGAGTTTCTAACGCAGTGTATTTCTTTTTAGACACACAACTTGTTAATCCAATAAATCCCGCAAATGCAATAATTGCAATTTTTTTCATTTTCTCTGTCTATTATAATTTTCTCACTATAAATTAATGCTAATGTAATAGTCACTTAACGTCCATTTATAGTGTCCTAGTGCCACTTACAAACAGACTATTTAACAATTACACCTTTCATTTTTTTTGAAACTTCTTTGATTATTTTCGCTATGCTTAAAACTAAAACAACCCCATGGCCGGATCTTCTAAAAAAGCTATTTACGGAGCTATTATTGCCAACACCTTAATTGCCATTGCAAAGTTCGTGGCTTCATTTTTTACAGGTTCATCATCAATGCTTTCAGAAGGTATTCACTCATTAGTGGATACGGGAAACGGAGTGCTACTGTTATTCGGTATAAAGCGCAGTAAGCTCCCCCCAGATGAAGAACATCCTTTTGGGTACGGAAAAGAAATTTATTTCTGGAGTTTTGTTGTAGCCATACTCATTTTTGCACTCGGTGGTGGAATTGCCCTCTATGAAGGTATTCATCACATCCTTCACCCGAAGCCTTTAGACAATTTAATTTGGAACTATTCAGTATTAACCATTGCAATAGTGATTGAAGGAAATGCTTTACGCATCGCTCTGCGAGAGTTTAATAAGTCTAGAGGTAACAAGCCTTTTATGAAAGCCATCCGCGATAGTAAGGATACAAGCACCGTAGCAATTGTTGTAGAAGACTCTGCAGCCGTTATGGGATTGGTCATAGCACTTATCTGTGTATTCTTAGGTCAAGCGACAGGTATTCCTTATTTCGATGGCATTGGTTCTGCCCTAATTGGAATTCTTTTAATCTCTGTGTCATGGTTTTTTGCCATGGAATGTAAAGGGCTTTTAATCGGTGAGGGCCTTCTAAAAAAAGATCTTCAGAAAATTTGGGAGATTTTAAGCTCGAGAGAAAACGTTTTAAATTTTAACCAACCATTAAGTATGTTCTTAGGCCCAAATGAAATACTACTGAATGTTGACATCATGTTTGATGATAAAATGACCACTGACGAAATTGAAGCTGAGATAGATGAAATTGAAAAACGCATCACTGCCTCCATTCCCAAAATAAACCGAATTTATATTGAAGCCGAGGCCATCTCCAAATCAGACATTCCGGCAAACAATTTGAAGATTTTTAAATAGTCTATAAATCGTACTTCACGCCTATTGTAATGTAGCGAGGCAAAACATAAACTTCCTGCGTAGACGTCACACTATTAGAAAACGAATCGGTTCTAATAAACTCTGTGTTTAATAAGTTTGTTCCCGATAGAAAGTATTCCCACTTACTGTCTTTTTTCTGATATCCTAAACGTGCATCTAAAAAATCATAAATCGAAGAAGGACCTGTACTCGCTTTATAATTGTTGTATCTGTATTCCATATTAAACAAAAAGCCATCCAAGAAATACCATTCAAACTCAGCATAAGGCTGATGATTTGTAAAAGACGTTGACACGTTCGTTCCCTCATAAGAATTTAAAGACACCTTGTAGCCAACATCAATATTTGGTGCATTCTTGAAATTCGTACCAAAACTCACGTTATAATTCTGTGTAAAAGAGGTATTTGAATTTCTCTGATTTTCAATCAAGTTATTGGTTAGTGAGTAATTCCATGTTCCTCTAAAAGAAATTTTATAGACTTTTATTCTACGCTGGTATCCTAAACTTGCCGTAACTGCATCATTTACTGCTGCAGAATTTATTGGGCTATTTACCCGATCAATGCCTATATAGTTCACTGCATTTGTTATTTCATCAATCTTCTTATTGTAATTCACAAAAGCAAAAATATTAGTGAAGTTGAATAAATTGAAACTAAAGAAACGCATAGTCACATTATGGTATATGGCGTTATCTAAATAGGGGTTTCCAGAAAATAGGCTATTGTAATTCTGAAGAATAACACCCGATGCCACTTGATTGACATCGGAGAAATTCGCTGTCATTTTATAATCGAATGTTAGTGACTGACTCTTTTTAAAACTGTATTTAGCGAAGAAATCTGGTAGTAAATAATTCCAGTTTCTATCTAAGCTTTCGTCATACTGAAAATTATTTGTGCTATACCTATGAAGGTTAAGCCCTGGCTTCACTGTAAGCTTACCTAACTTAGTTCTGTAATGAATACCTGCTACCACATCTGTCAACTGAAACTCAACAGCGTTTGTCCGCAATGAATCGTCAATATTAAAAAGCGTATCCCCGTAAACCTGAAAGAACTTGGAATTCAGACTTTGATTTGTATAGCTACCACCCAAAGAAAACTCTACATGGTTTTTATTATTGATGATATAGTAATAGCTGAACAATCCATCTATTTTATTGGTTTTGATCAATCGGTCTTGAGTTAAAGCAGAGGTGTCCAAAATGGACCCACCCATTATTTCAGTTTGCGTTAGAAGACCGTAATATGGATCTTGCATTTTGTAGAGGTACTGTCCTTCAAAAGAAAAAATGCTTTTTGCGTTTATATCGTAATAGGCTTCAAGGTTTTGTCGAATCTCAAAAGGATTTTGGGTGTTCTCACTCTCAATTGCTCTATCGGTTAAAGCGAATTGCGACAATTGTTGTTGACTAGATTTCGAATCTAAATATTTAGTAAAAACATCATAAGCCAGGTACAATTTAGAATTTGGGGTGTATTTTAAAGATGCCTTTCCCAACAAAGAGCCGTCTCTATTAGTTTCGTTGGTGCTTAATAATTCTTGACTTGCTAAGCTATCTTGGCCAACATAGTTATTTATGTTTCTATTTTTTAACTCTACATCTGTATTTGAACCAATTAAAAAGCCACTAACAGACAGAGCCTTACTTGGATTATAGCTAAAATTTAATGCCCCCAATTGAGATATATAATCTATAGTTTTATTCGTTTGCTGAAGGTTAACGCCAAGGTCATTTGCGACATTTAAAGAAGAACCTGTTTTACTATTAATTCCTCTAAACCCACCACTAAACTTGTAAAAGTCTCTTTGCGTAAAAGCAGGTTTTCCAATATTATTTGCATCGCCAATAAAATTAAAAGACATTTTAGGGGTATAATAAAACAAATTGGGATGAATTAAATAGCGAGTATCTAAACCAAGCTCTGCGCTTACATCACCAAAAAATATATTTTTCTTCCCATCTTTTAGTTTAATGTTTATCGCAATTCGGTCCTCATTGTTCGTTACTCCACCAAGAGGCCGCACATCGTTGTAATTTCTAAGTACTTGAATTTTATCGATGGCGTTGGCCGGAATGTTTTTGGTTGCCATTTTCGTATCGCCATCAAAAAAATCTTTCCCTTCAACCATAACCTTTTCTACAGGTTTTCCCTCAATCGTTACCTCTCCGTTTTCGTCAACTTCTACACCTGGTAAATTTTCTAAAACGTCTTCTAGTTTTTTCTCCGTTCCCGTGTTAAAGGCGTCCGCTTGGTAGCTGATGGTATCTCCAGAAATCATGATGGGCATTTCTTCCACAACCTCTACTTCCTCTAGGGTTTCGTCTTTTTTAATCAGGATAATATCCTTGACTAAACTGCCTTTTGCTTCGCCTGTCGTAAAAACCACATCTTGTGTTTCAAAACCGAGATAACTCACTCTTAAACGGTATGACGTATTGGGCTCTAAAGCGATTTTATATAAACCATGTTCATCTGTAAAGCCAAATCCAGACATGGAACTATCGCTGGCAAGCATGGCAATGAGATTGGCCATTTCGAGGGCGTTACCTTCGTTAGATTTTATAGTACCAAGAACCGAGAAGCTCTGTGACATTCCGTTTAAAGCGAAACCCACAAAAAGAAGGAATAAGAGTTTTTTCATGAGCTTTTAACGAGAGATCTGAATTGACATGCTTCTTCTACTACCGCCTCGGCCACCACGACCTTGACCGCCATAAGCTGCTTCCATTTCTTCCATTTTCTTCAAAATGGTTTTGGTGTATTCGTCTCGCGTTACCACATCACCTTTATCGGGTGCTTTTATAGTCACTTCTTTGTCTTTACTTAATGCAATTTTTGTACAAAGTATCGTGGTATTTTTAAAATTCACTTCCATCATAAAACCGGGTAAACCCCAGTAAATATCTGGCCCTTGGCTTATAGGAATCTGTGGAGTATACCAAGCGGTAACTTCAACCATCGCTGTATCTATGCCGCTACCGCCATCTTCTTTAGATTTCCACGTCCTATTGATGACCGTGCGTTTTGCCGTGGCTTTGTAGCAAGTATAACTCCCCACCATTTTCGTTTCCTTCCCTAGCTTCCAGTCAAACTGTTCGGTCTTATCTTTAATCAAGAATACTTTACCGAAAAATTCAGTCTGTTCGTTCAACTCTTCTTTTTGGATGTTTTTATAAACGATTCCGCCTGTGCCGGCAAACATGCTTGCCATTCCGGCCCATCGTCCACCGCCTTCTTCTTCTAGCTGTTCAACTTCTTTAAAAAGAGACTCTGTTTTATTAAACGCGAGCGTGAACTCTTTTTGAAGCGCGCTTGCCATTCGTTTTTTAATCTTCTCGTATTGCTCAACAGACATGCGCGTACTGTCCATTTTAAAATCTACCGTTGTAGCGGATTGATAGGTAGCCTCACCTGAAAACGATTGTGCTTTTAGTGCAGTTACTGATAATGTAAGCGCAAACAGAAGTATTAGATTTTTCATTTTTTAGATTTATTTTCCGAATAGACGAACCATAAGACTAAAGCGTTACAAAAAGGTTTAATCTTTTTTACGATTTTCTTCTCTTTCTTTTCTGCGTTCCTCTGCCTTTAATTTGTCACGCTCTAAAACATGCGCTGGTCGAGTTAACTTTTTTCTAGGTTCTCGTTTTTCTTGACTTCTATTCTTATTGCCATTATTATTGCTGCTCCGCTTATTATTTTTGTTTTTGAAGTTTCCTTTCTTCCCTCTAGAAGGCAAACTCCATACAGGAGCCTCTCCTAATTCATCAGGAAGTGGCATGCGCTTAATCTGATAGCCAATAAGCTCTTCAATGTCATTCATGTTTTTCATGTCACGAGGCTCAACCAAGGTAATAGCCATCCCTTTAGAGTCAGATCTGGCAGTTCTCCCCACGCGGTGCACGTAATCTTCCGCGTTAGACGGAATACTGTAATTGATAACGAGGTTAATTTCTTTAATATCGATTCCACGGCTTAAAACATCTGTAGCGACAACGATACGCGTTTCACGGCTTCTAAATTTAGACAAAGCCAACTCACGTTCTTTTTGTTCTAAATCACTAGAAATACCATCCGCTTTAAAACCACGTTTATCAAGGCCTCTTGCAATTTGAAATACATCTTTTTTGGTAGACGAGAAGATAATGATGCTTGAAAAATCTGGATGTTTCTTTAAAATACGGCTAATTAATCTCACTTTCTGCTCAGGATATGTGAGATATACTTCTTGGGTTACACCTTCAGCCGGTTTAGAGATGTCAATGCTAATTTCAAAAGGATTGACTAAAACCTTTTTCATAATGTCTCTAATCTTTGGTGCCATTGTAGCACTAAACATTAAATTTTGACGCTTAGGCGGAAGTTTTGAAATGATCCACAAAATATCATCCACGAATCCCATGTCCATCATACGATCGGCCTCATCTAGAATCAGGTGTTCCAAATTATCAAAATTGGTTAAGCCCATTTTGATGTGACTCTTCAATTTTCCGGGTGTAGCCACAACAATGTCGACCCCTTCCTTCAAGGCTTTCCTTTCAGCTTCATAGCCGCCACCGTCACCACCGCCATAAACGGTGCAAGAGTGTACGCCTAAAAAATAGGCAAAACCTTGTATTTGCTGATCTATTTGAACAGCTAGTTCTCGTGTTGGAACGATGATAAGTGTATTTGTACCTGTATGTGGCTTAGAAGCTAACTTGTGCAATATTGGCAGCATAAAAGCAGCCGTCTTTCCTGTTCCAGTCTGGGCACAGGCAATTAAATCTTTACCTGCAATAATTTCTGGAATAGCTTGTTCTTGAATTGGAGTAGCTTTTTCAAACCCCATGTATTCTATGGCGTTGATTACTTCGTCATGAAGTCCTAACTCTTTAAATGTCATATAATCACTTTAATTCTTGTGGCCGAAAGATAGCAACTGATTTAGAATGAAGCCCCTCCTTTTTATAGTAGATAAAATAAACCATAGTGATGTCGATTTAAAAGCGCAAGACTAAAATCAACTCAAGACAGTACAAGTGTGATTTTTGAGGATCTTGAATTTTAGCTTAACCATAATTAGCTTTAGAATATGGGATTCATCAATTGTAGTTACAAAAAACACCACGCTCTTTTTTTTGTTTACCTTTTTATGTAATTGATTAAACACAACTGCGTCTTTTATCCCAGAATTAACGATTAAAATTATATCAAGTATGAAAAAAGTAGCGATTATGTTAACCATGTTTTTGGCCTTAAGCCTATCGAAAAACCCATCAGCACAGGGAACAATAGTAGATGTTGCCGTAGGAAATGAAGATTTTTCAACCTTAGTGACAGCATTAACTGCTGCAGATTTAGTAAGTGCATTGCAAGC
>Ga0102887_1001470_pt1 | contig 10551 bp, 5 predicted proteins | sample Colrivmet1550B02_FD_84504 | JGI IMG/M metagenome (GOLD analysis project Ga0102887, IMG submission 84504) | Estuarine microbial communities from the Columbia River estuary - metaG 1550B-02 | ecosystem: Environmental > Aquatic > Marine > Intertidal zone > Estuary | place: USA: Columbia River...
ATAGTCAGGGGACGCTGTAAGTCCCTATAGTTTTTAATTACACCCAGAAGGGCCACTGTGGCAGCAGTAGGCCCTTCGCTATGTGGTATTGTGGGTGATGGCGCGATCGGGCCCCTGGGGTAACCCCAAGCGTGTGTGTTGGCGCGCCCCCATTTGACTGGCCGCCTCATAACATTGGTTTTTACTGAACGTGGGCCCATCTGCGCTTGAAACGGCTTTTTGATAGAGAAAAGTTGGTATATATCTACTTTACTGGCTAGGGGCCTTGAGAACTGGACTGGCCATTGACTAGCTGGTATGGGTATATATTACCTAACTGGGCCAGAATGGACTTACTGTTATAGATTACCCTTATTATCCTTATAGTCCTTATATAGATGTATTGCTATCATGATGACTATTATACCTATGTGGTGTTGGAGTTCCATTGTTACTTTGTTACTTATTTGTATGTGTATATGTATTAGGTGTTTACTCTGTTCCCTTTGGTTACTTATGTTCTTATTGAGATTTGTTGTGCTGTGGTGCCGGCGGTTTACTGGGTTGAGAATATCTGTGTTGCCCAGAATGAGCCCTCTTGCTCTATTATAGAAATGGCTGTATGTGTATGTGAATTGAAGATGTTGTGTCGATGGCCCGGAGAGTGGAGCCATGCATTGACTAGGGCTGCTGGTGTGGTGTAACCGTATGCTACATTCTCTGCCTGACTAGTTGAGCCTAACCGGTACTGGAGGTATTGAGCTCTCTGTCCAAAGCCTTCATGTGATATGTGTTGCTGCTCTATCTGTTGCTGTGTATGTAGTTGTGCTACTTGGTGTATTATGGGATGATACTCTAGAGGCATTAGGCTATCTGCCTCTCTATGTAGATTAATAAGCTGTAGTGTTTCTTGTTCTATTAGAGTTAGATTGACTGGCTGTAATTGTGATTCATATAGTTGCCATTGTGCTGGTGTCTCTTTACTACAGCCTCCAGTTATTAGGGTGAGTAGGATTATGCCTCTATGGAGAAGTTGTTTCATCTTTAGTGTTGTGTTTTGGGGCCGGGATTTTGAATTGCTCCCTCTTAGGCTTTTTAAACCAGTAGCCATTATCCATTTTACATAAGATCCTATTCATGATACAGTAGAATACTACTAAGATGCCGATCATTTTGATGGCTAGTAACATCTATTGTTCGTGTATGCTTGGAATACCTGCCACCTTTCTAATATGCTGGATCCAGTGTGTTGAGAGCAGTGCCCAATCTTTATTGTAATTATAGTGCCATTGTGGGCTGATCCCCTTTCCCTTATCATGTAACCATAAGTGTGTCGCCATCGGGAATTCTTCCATACACTTATATAAGAACTGAATTGCCTGTTGTCTTGGGTATTCTTGGCTACCCCAATTACCATTTCCCTTTGGGTATATGTTATGCATTTCTCCTCCCCATTTACCCTGGTCCCAACGAGAACAATTAGCTATATGAGATTCATACACGTATAAGAGTGTCATCTCTAGGTGCCATTCTTTACCATGTGTGTTAAGGTGTTCTAGACAGGTTCTTAAGATCATTGTTTGCCATCCTACTGAACCCCCTTCTCCATGTGAATATATGGTGTTAATACCTTTACTAGGTTGATGTTCTGGTCTATTAAGTAGACCATTAACTATTGGACTATCTAGGTGATGATTTAGCCAGATGTCTGTGCGCGGATAGATCGGAATGTGATCAAATTCCGGCTTGCCTCTTAAATAACCAGGTAGGCAGTCTTCTGCAGTAACACCATCATAATGACATGTATGCGGATCGTAAGATCTACACACTATATTCTTTACATGTACTGGTGGTAGGGGCCTTACTGCCATATCATCAGAATCAATATATGAACCTCCCCATCCCTTTAAGAATAAGAATCTTAAGAGGTCACATCTATCTCTAGCTGATGCTTCATTGTAGAGTGGTTTCCATAGTTCTCCATTTGGCATGTGGCGATAAATTGTATCTCCCCATCTTACAATTCTAATTTTATGCTTTGTAAAAATAGGTAGTTGTTCAAATGTATTACTAACCAGGTAGATTGGTCTGTCTGGATTAAAATACCTAGTTGAAATTAAGGAATCATAGAGTTGTTGTAATCTCTCTCCTTCACAGTTACCATCCCAATAGAACCATACGTTGCTTGGGCTTGGTTTCACATCATCTATCTGTATAATGCCACTCTCTAAATATTCTTTGTCATACCAATTTCTAGTAAAGTGTGGTTGTAAACTAGTAATCATTATATCTGTTGAGTCTGTTTTCCATTGCCCTACTCCATCTTGATATTCTTGCATGGACTTTGTCTTTGGCTTATGTGTAAGATGTGATACGCTGCCGCCCCATCTATAAATCATAGTAGACTCTTTAAATTCATGCCTTCTAATATGTGGATAATAACACATCCAATGATCTTCTCCTGGAGGCTCTGGTGCATTTTCCCAATCTAACCAGTCGATAAACTTTTTAGAGAATGTATTACCGGTATTAACACCGCTACCTACTCCATTGTTTAAAGAATCATGAATACCAACATACCAGTGGTTTGCTGCCTGATAAAGATCTTGGTCTGGATTTGCATCGATTACTTTTAATACTGTATCTACTGCAGTTGGTAAAAGTAAATCATCATCATCTAATCTGTACATGTGAGTATAATGACATTGGTCAAATCCCCACTTAAGCTTTTCCATAAACTTTTCAAACTTAGGTACATTATGAATTTTAACTCTAGGATGATGGAACATATAATTTACGTTCGGATCATCATTAATTATCACCATTTCAGATTTTACATTAGTCTGCTTTAAGAATGATTCAATGGCCTCTTCTAATAAATGTGGTCTCTTCCATGTTAAAACTAATATACTTAAACCATCATCTTTTCCTAGTCCACTTCCAGTTTTAGGGCCTTCTGTTGCTAAATAAGATTCTTTTACTAGTTTAAAATAGTGATGTGAAGCCCATTGTTCATCAACATCACCTGCTGTTATTGGAGACTTCGTCATGTAAAGTGCCTTGTAAAAAGGCATTCCAGGTTCTGATTTTACCACTCCTGCATTATGAAATATTGCATGACGTAACCACATATCTTCAGTTTGAGTACCCCAAGTGAACTCTAAATCGATAGAACATGGAGTTGCATAGCCTCTTTTCCATAAATTCCATAAAACAGCCCACATATCCGCGCACCAAATCTGTAATGGATGCCAATCTGGGTTTTCTGCCTTAATTTTGTTGACTTTTTGGCTAATTTCTTCAAAAAGTCTTTCAGAATGAACATAAACATCTTGCCAAAAAGTACTATTGATACCAGGCTTCATTAAATATTGTGCTCCACCTGATTCAGATTCTCTTGCCCTTACTGTTTCTGGTGAAATTCCAACAATATCACACATATCTTCTAGCAAGTTATTTTCAAATTTGTCAATATAATGACCTCCGATATAAGTTCTAGTATCTGATAAGTAGCATATTTTATCGTTTTTTAATTTACCTTCTAAATTTAAAGGTTTTGACAGCGCAATATCACAATCATGGTACATGATAGATTTATCTACTAGCCATGGATTTGCTTCCCAATGTTTTTTAAGAATATGTGGCCTAATAGACGAGATATATTTTGGTTCCACTCTACCATCTTCATAAAAAGAAAATACAGCACCTTCTTTTTCCCATTTATCAGCAACTTTTTGAAACCATGGATCTATCCCAACTCCTTGAACTCCACATACAATATGACATTTATCAAGATCGATGTTTCCATTTTTCTTAAAAGAGAGCAACATTGCATCAACTTGCCATGAGTAATAGTAAGAAGCAGGTTGTGCACATACAAAAATTAAGTCTGTCATTTTATTAGTTCTAAGGAACTCGTATTTTTTGGTATATAAACTATCGTTAATAGCTAGTTACCTAGCCCATAGCCATTTATATTGCTTCTGGTGGCTACCATTCTAGTGCTCCGGATTGTTTCTGATCTTCCTCTACCCATGAAAATAATCTAGTCTCTAAAACATCATGTAGCACGATAGTTTTATCATTTATTTCCCAATTGTAAAAATGTTCATAACCAAAACCTGCGACGTCGGGTCCCATCTTTTGAATGATTTTATCAGAGAAAGTTTTACAACCATGAGCCCAATTAATTCTATCATAAACTGATAAACACTCATTAATTATTCTTGAATTTGGAGCCGATCCGTATACTGTACAATCATAAAGAGTATTATTTCCTTGTGATGGTTTTAGACCTGAAAAGAAAGTGTGATGGGGCCCTAATTGATTTAAAATTACATCAAAAGGCCTAACCGGCATTGCATCTACATCACAATAAACACCTCCAAAATCTCTTAAAAGCAGCAATCGTACTCTATCTGAGATAAAGGCCCATTTATATAATTCTGGATCTTGTATGTAATTTTGTAAAAATGGATCTTCTTTGTAAAGCTCAGTAAAAACTTCATTTCCCCATAGTTTTACATCCCAGTCTGGATGTAAGTCTTTCATTTTCTGAACGAACTGTTGACAGTGTTCAGGCATTTCTTTTTCACCTACCCATATTTGATGTATAATCTTAGGTATTTGAATAGCATTTTCCATATAATTAATCGATTTTAAATGTTCTACTAATTATATATAAGCCTTAAAAAAAGTTTATTTTACTCCATCCCGCCCCATGGATCTCGAGGAGGACCACCTCCATCCGGTTCACATTCATTAGCTGATGTTCGCTGGAGGTATACTAAGTAACCCCCTGGATTAGATGAAAGTTGTCTTGTTATTAAAGCAGTACTACCAACAAATCCAGAAGGTGCTAGCCCTACTTCATGGTATGTAAATCTTGGCGAATAATAACTTGCTTGAGCACTGTAGCTAGTACCTTCACAATCTGTAACTGTATAATATACCCACGGTGATACAGTTGCTCGAGTTGTAGCTATAGTTGCCTGAGTTGTAGCATCAGTTGCAGCAGTTGCTTTAGTTGTAGCTATAGTTGCTTTAGTTGGTTTAATTGTTGGAGCAGTTGCTAGAGTTGCTTTAGTTGTAGCTATAGTTGCTCGAGTTGTAGCTGCAGTTGCTTGAGTTGTAGCAGCAGTTGCAGCAGTTGCTGGAACTACTGATCCGGCGTTTACTGTAACATCAGATACTGTATTTACACTAGGTATTGTATAATCAACAAAGAATCTTTGTCCTGCTCCTGCAGTACTTCCAACGAACGGATTAGTTGCTGAAGAATTATCGGAAACACTGCTAATATTAGCTGATATATAGCCACTTGCCGGCATAAAGAATCTTTCGAACCTTCCTGTACTACCCGGAACTCCAGTCACATAGTCAGCAGAGTATGTCGTATAACCCGAGCCCGAACCAGAAGATATTATTGCCCCTGAAGAATTGTCAGAATATCTAATTGTTAAAGTCCTCGTGATAAGCGAAGTCGATCCTGTTACTGAAAGTGCACTTGAGGTATTCGCTGAGCCAATTGTAATTGTTATATCCATTGCACCTGATGCACTTATAGAGCTGGAAGTTAGAGAACTATTTCCTGCAATAGCCGGGCCACTAGTATAATAGTAACCTGATTGGATAGAAAGCGCCTCTCCTGTAAATCTTTTAGTTGCTCCTGGAGCGCCTGTAAACGATATTACTCTTTGTCCTCCAGAGTTATTTAATAATGTTGCATTAGCTACAGTTTCTGTTATTGTTACAGTATGTGTAAATTCATCTAATGTTGTATTACCCGAAGCAGTTATTCGCCCGGTACCACCACCAGATGGCATTGTAATTACACCTGTTACATTATTTCCAGATACTGAAGAAGTAACAGCACTACTATCATCAGTTACTCCTGTTAAGTTTAATGTATATCCAGAATTTGCGTAATACCTAGAAGTATAATTATGTTGACTACCTACAACTCCAGTAAATGTTTGTGTTAGATCTGCATAAGTTATACTTGTATTTGAAATACTATGTACAGATGTTAATGTAAACGAAAGTGTTTTAGCAGTTACTGTATCATTAATTGTAACAGATCTACTATTATAGTTAATACCAAATCTAGGATCTAAAGATGGCATTTTAAAATTAAATATAGCAAACTCTACGTCGGCTCCACAATAATTACTACCCTCTGTAGCACTAACTCCACTTAAACTAAAGAAGCTGCCATTTGCTGTAATTGAATCAATCTCGTTATCATAATCAGTAGTATTGTTAGCTCTTACAGGTACTTGCACACCAGTCCATGTTGTATTTGTATATCCACCGAACGAGATTACCTGAGAACCTCCAGAAATACTTGATCTTGAAACTCCTGCTGAGTCAGCTCCACCAGAACATGTATGCGCTACCACACCACTATTAGTACTATCAGTAGCAAATGATACTGCAAATGAATGATATATTTGAGCTGGTTTTAACAACGTGCCTACTGTTGCACTTCCGCCACCCGATGGCATTGTTAAAACAACTTCCGGAAGAATACCTTCAGTTATTGAATTAGTACCACTTGTTTGAGTTAATATAGTATAACCTGCATTTGTTAATTCTGGAGCGCCTGGTTGTATTGTTACTTGAGGTGATGTTCCTTTACCTATTGCTTGTGAAAAATAATCTTGTATTGTAGTAAGTCCTACTGGTGGTTTTACAGTAAATGTTTGTCCTGCAATACCTGTTACGGTTGTTGTTCTTGTTCTACCTGTAGTACTACCAGACCATCCGTATAATTCTCCGTTAGTTGAATCATCCGCGTCCCATGTTACAGTATATGAATAATTATTTGATGTTTCTGATCCTTCAACTGATATGTCTCCACTTCCACCGCCTGATGGCATTGTAACTTTAATAGTAAGAGTAGTACCACTCGCAGTAACTGTTACGTTACTATTGCTACTTGTAATTTTGGATATAGCATAGGTAACATCTGCACTAGTACCTTGTAAAGCTTTTGTTCTGGTTATTACTTGTCCCACTGTTCCTGTTACTGTAAAATCTGCTCCATAATCACCTGCGAAAAAATCATCGGTAATTGATAAGTCAAAGTCATATTGAGATTCAACACTTGTTCCAGAAAAAACACCACTACCACTTCCACCACCAGCTGGCATTGTTATATTACCACCTACATTTGTATTAGTTGTTATTACTTCTCCAATACCAGAGCCGCTGCCTATCATAAGTGAAACTCCGCTTGACATAATACCATTTGTTATAGTAAATGAATCATAGTTACCTAATAAGTAAAGATTACTTGTCCATGGGATTGTATCTCCAGTATATCCATAGTATGTTGATGCCGCGCCACCTCCAATTATACCAGCTCCTGAAATATTTTCAGTTAATTGTAATGTAAATGAGTATTCTGGTTGATTAACTTGAGCATCTAGATAGAAAAGGGCGGATCCTCCACCTTGTGGCATATTAAATGATCCTGTAATACCATCTGAATTAGCAGTCCAATTATTTTGAAGAGCAGTTTGTGCTGCAGGGTGGCTATATTGTGGCCCTACACTATTAAGTGTAAATTCATAATCACTTGGATTTTGATTAAAATCCACATTAAATGAATGAGCTCCTCCAGTAATACTGGAGAACGTATATTTAGTAGCTTGAAATTTAGAAGGATATGAGCTTGACACATTAAGCCATGATGTAGCAGGCGTTTGTGGGTCTAATAAAATAGTTCCGTCTGGCTCTTGTGCCTCACCATCTGCATTAGTTCCATCCGGTTCATCTGAAACTACTGTTACTGCAAAATAATGTACATCTTGTATAACTTTAGCATTAATGTATACATTATATTCAGCATCTCCTGTAATAGTTCCATCAAAGCCAAAAGCCTCATCACTCTCTATTAATGGATTATACGTTGCTCCGGTAACTACAGGATTTGTATATACTGTAAAATCACCTAGGGATCCCGATACAGTTTGTACTGTTACAGAAGTAATCTCCTCTATGCTCCAATCATTTGCAGCTTCTAATAACCATAGATCTATATTAATACCAAGACCAGCATATCCAGTAAATTTAAATGTGTTAGAATCTAAATATGCATAATGATCCGTTGGAATATCAGCTATTTCATAATTTTGAGCTCCTAATGCGGTATGTACATTAACTTTAACATCATATTCACAATTTATAGGCCCGTTCCAACTAGTACCAGTATACCACCATGTTGAAGTATCACCAGGTTCCATATAATAACCAATAGCTGGTGGCTCACATGTGTATATAAATGTAGATTCACATAAACTTGTAATAGATAGCTCTAGTCCATCAGTCCATGTAGAATTATAGTTTAAATTGTAATGACCATCTCCAGCAGGTTGTGTTTCTAATAAAACATCGTATCTAGTCTGTGCAGGACCACTAGTATTATACATTACTTGAAAACCTCCAGCATCTAACTGGGATTTTAAAGCAGTAGCATAATTCATATTCCTGTTAGGGGCATCATCAGTAATTAAAATTATTAGTTTTTGTACGCCGTTTCTAAAAGAACCAGCAAATCCATTATTAACTACTTCACTAATTGCAGTCATTCCCCATTCTACAGAAGCTCCCATTGGCATATCTGCTGTATCAATGGAATTAAGACCATTTGTAAATGAAGTACTATTACCAACAGTACTCATTTTTTCTACACATGTAATAATTTTATCACATGACTCGTTAATTTTCTGATTAGCAGGTAAAGAATTATAGAAATTACTTGTGTTATAGTTACATGAACCACCATCAAATAAAACTAGACCGAGTCTATAATTACTATTTGATTCTGTATCAATTGTACTAATTAGATTGCTGATACCTGTTTTAACGCCGCTTATCGCACTGGACATCGAACCTGTATAATCTACAACAAATACAACATCCATACCTCCAACACATACGTCACCTTGTCCAGCGAGGCCATCATCACTGCCCATTGAAAGATTAAATAAATCTCCTGCTTCACCGAATAAAGCCGTCAATGTACCTCCACCGTCACATAATACTTGTGGATCTGTTGGATGGTACATTACATTTATCTGCTCAGAAGGTTCTGGGCAGTCATTTTCGTGTATGAATCTTTTAACCGATAATGCCATATTGGTAAATTAGTTTATATATTTATTGTTGCCACATTAGTGTTGCTGTATAACCTGAAGCTCCAGCGCCACCTTCTGTACATTTAATATAAACAGTTCTACCATGTAGTGTAGTTATTCCTTCCATCGAAACGATCGCGTGTTTAACTCCACTTGCATGAGTCCATGAAGTATGATTAAATATTTGACCTGCTGAATCAATACTTACTAATTGAAAGCTTGTATTTTGAGTTGATGCAACACCGAACGCGCATGCTATTTGAACCAAAGCACTACCAGCAAACGTTGTTGGCACAAAAACAAAGTTTTCATCAACATTCGCAGCAACGAATGGTTCGTTTCTTGCAATAGGGTTTAATGATATATGTTCATATTGATATGCCGCTTCACCAGGCTCACCTTTTATACCGACACCAGGAGCACCTTTTGAACCAGTCTGACCTTTTGTTCCGCTTGAACCAGATGTTCCTGAACTACCAGAAGTACCAGCGTCTCCTTTTTCACCAGTACCAGTTTCACCAGTTTGACCTTTAAGACCGTCAACTCCAGATAATCCTGAAGAACCAGCGGCTCCTTCTCCACCGCCACTACCTTTTGACCCAGGCTCACCTTTTGAACCAGTCTGACCTTTTGTTCCGCTTGAACCAGAAGTTCCATCTGAACCGGAAGTTCCTGAAGAACCAGAAGTTCCATCTGAACCACTTGTTCCTGAGCTACCTGAAGTACCATTAGCACCAGGAGCACCTTTAATACCTGTATTACCTTTAAGTCCGTCTACACCAGATAAACCGCTTGAACCTGAAGTTCCAGCTATACCTGAAGTTCCTGAAGAACCACTTGTTCCATCTGAACCACTTGTTCCGTCCGAGCCGCTTGTTCCTGAAGAACCAGAAGTACCATCTGAACCTGAAGTTCCTGAGCTACCTGAAGTTCCATCAGCACCTTTAGCACCTGCACCACCTGTAATTCCATCTACACCAGATAATCCGCTTGAACCTGAAGTTCCAGCTATACCTGAAGTTCCTGAAGAACCACTTGTTCCATCTGAACCGCTTGTCCCTGAAGAACCGCTTGTTCCGTCCGAACCACTTGTGCCTGAAGAACCAGAAGTTCCATCTGAACCACTTGTTCCTGAAGAACCAGAAGTACCATTAGCACCAGGAGCACCTTTAAGACCTGTATTACCTTTAAGTCCATCTACGCCAGACAGACCACTTGAACCACTTGTTCCACTTGAGCCAGAAGTTCCAGATACGCCAGAAGTTCCTGAACTACCTGAAGTTCCGTCTGAACCAGAAGTTCCATCTGAACCAGAAGTTCCTGAAGAACCACTTGTTCCATCTTCACCTACAGCACCTGTAAGTCCATCTACACCAGATAAACCGCTTGAACCTGCAGTTCCTGAAGAACCACTTGTTCCATCTGAACC
>Ga0102887_1001473_pt1 | contig 10544 bp, 9 predicted proteins | sample Colrivmet1550B02_FD_84504 | JGI IMG/M metagenome (GOLD analysis project Ga0102887, IMG submission 84504) | Estuarine microbial communities from the Columbia River estuary - metaG 1550B-02 | ecosystem: Environmental > Aquatic > Marine > Intertidal zone > Estuary | place: USA: Columbia River...
ATTTAAAAATTACCATAATTGGACGTGATGGAGAAGAAAAAATACACTCTACTCCATTAGATGAGAACTTCACTTTAAAAAAAGCCTTTGGGGTTGAATAGTTTTTAAAATTGATTGAAATCAAAAGAAACAATAAGCTAATAACCGATACAAATCAATGGTTAAAATAGTAAATTCGTACAAAATTCGTACAAATATTAAACTAAAAAATCCGTAACACTCTTAAAATAAAGTAATTACGGATTATTATCGTACTCAAGGCGGGAATCGAACCCGCACGTCTTGCGACATTGGATTTTGAATCCAACGTGTCTACCAATTCCACCACTTGAGCAAGTCATTAGAAGCCGCGCAAATATCGTAATTTTTCTTTATCTATTCCCGATTTTCAATAGTTTTCTCTATTTATTGCTTCTAGTTTTCCACTTTAGTTTTTTATGGATTTCAGAACAATAAAATTATTTCTTTAATACAACTAAAAATAGTCGCTTTTATCCTTTAAGAGTTCAAATAAATTTCTAAATTTGCACCTCGATTAAAAACAGTGTTTAAAGCACTCAAAAACAGAACGCTATAATGTCTAATGTCATACCAGAGCCAAAAATATTTACCTGTACCAATTCCATGGTACTTGGTAAAAAAATTGCGGCTTCTTATGGAATCCCTCTTGGAAATGTGATTACATCGACTTACAGCGATGGTGAATTTCAACCCTCTTTTGAAGAATCTATTCGTGGAACACGCGTGTTTTTAATTGGTTCTACCAATCCAGGACCAGAGAATCTAATGGAACTTTTGCTGATGCTAGACGCCGCAAAACGAGCATCTGCTAGACATATTACTGCCGTGATCCCGTATTTTGGATGGGCACGACAAGATCGAAAAGATAAACCAAGAGTACCCATTGCTGCTAAATTAGTAGCTAAAATGCTGGAAACGGCCGGTGCTACGCGTATCATAACGATGGACTTACATGCCGATCAAATTCAAGGATTTTTTGAAAAACCGGTTGACCACATGTTTGCGTCCACTATATTTTTACCTTACTTAAGAAGTCTAAATTTAGATAACCTAACCATAGCATCGCCTGATATGGGCGGGTCCAAACGTGCCTATGCCTATTCAAAAGCATTGGAAAGTGATGTGGTTATTTGTTACAAGCAACGCGCCAAAGCAAATGTGATCTCTCACATGGAATTGATTGGTGATGTGACTGGTAAAAATGTAGTATTGGTTGATGATATGGTGGATACCGCTGGTACCCTTACAAAAGCTGCTGACCTTATGATGGAACGCGGTGCCCTGAGCGTAAGAGCCATTTGTACACACCCTATTTTATCAGGTAATGCGTATGAACGCCTCGAAAACTCAAAATTAGAAGAACTTATTGTAACAGATTCTATTGCGGTTTCTCAAGAAAGTTCAAAAATTAGAGTCTTAAGCTGTGCAGATTTATTTGCCGATGTAATGACTAAAGTACATCAAAATGAATCCATCAGCTCAAAATTTATAATGTAAATCAAATAAACAATAAACAATAAATACAACAAATGAAATCAATTACAATTAACGGATCGAAAAGAGAAAGCGTAGGCAAAAAAGCAACACAAGCCTTACGTAATGCTGGACAGGTACCTTGCGTATTATACGGAGGAGACAAGCCAGTACATTTCTCAGCAGAAGAATTGGCATTCTCTAAACTAGTATACACACCAAACGCGCATACAGTTGTGATTGCTTTAGGCAGTGAAACTTTAAATGCAGTGCTACAAGACATTCAATTTCACCCAGTAACAGACCGCATTTTACACATCGATTTTTATCAACTATTTGATGATAAAGAAATTGCTATGGACATTCCTGTACATATCATTGGAAAATCTTTAGGAGTTGCTAACGGTGGGTCTTTACGTAGAAACAGACGTAAACTTAGAGTAAAAGCATTACCTGTAAACCTGCCAGATTTTATTGAAGCAGATATTACACCACTTAAAATTGGAGGAAAACTTACGGTACTACAACTCGCAAATGATGCTTTTAAATTTTTACACCCAGACAACACTGTTGTGTGTCAAGTAAAACGTTCTAGAGTTTCTATCGACGTTGAAGACGAAGAAGAAGGAGAAGAAGGTGCAGAAGCAGTTGCTCCAGCGGAAGGTGCTGCTCCAGCAGACGCTTAAACCGTCCTCTAAAATCATTATTTACAAAAGCATTCTGTTATTCAGAATGCTTTTTTTATTTTTACACCATGTTTAAATGGTTCTTTAAAAATAAACCCAACACAAACACTGCTACAGAAATGTCTAAAAAATACTTGATTGTTGGATTGGGGAATAGTGGTGCCGAGTATGTGCGCACCCGTCACAACATTGGTTTTAAAGTGGTAGAGAAATTTGCGCAGCTCAATGATGCTATTTTTGAAACCAAAAAACTAGGCGACTTGGCACGTTTCAGATTTAAAGGCCGTATGTTTCTGCTTTTAAAACCAAATACTTATATGAATCTTAGCGGTAAAGCTGTGAAGTATTGGTTAGAAAAAGAATCCATCCCACACGAAAATTTACTAATAATTACAGACGACTTAAACTTACCATTTGGAACCCTTCGCCTAAAAACAAAAGGCAGTGCTGGAGGGCATAATGGTCTTAAAGACGTACAAGACAAACTAAATACCTCACAATACAACAGACTCCGTTTTGGAATTAGTGATGAATTTGCAAAAGGCAGACAAGTCGATTATGTACTTGGAGAATGGACCGCAGAAGAAGCCGATAAACTCAAAGAACGTTTGGAGCAGTGCTGCGCATGTATCAAAAGCTTTGTAATGGCTGGCATTCAAAATGCGATGAATACATTCAACGGGACCTAACTTTCTAGGGATTTTTTAAGCAACTTATGTACCACGACCAAATCCAGGCCGTGAAAACGCCTATTGTAGTTTAATTATTATTTATTTTTATGAATTGTTTTTTGTAGATTTACAACAATTATTTTAACTAAATTAATAATGAAAAAAATTACTTTGAAAGCTATTTTAATCGCTTTATTTTTTACAACTACCGTTTCGTTTTCTCAAACATCATCCACTATTCAAACATTATTTGGTCAGGAACTCACTGATGCCAATGTTAAAAGTCTTGAGGAATCGGGCGTCATTCGCTGTGGAAGTGTTGAGTATGAAGAACACCTTCAATCGCTTTACCAAGAAAGGGCTACAAAAGAAGAGTTTGAATCTTGGCTAGCACCAAAAGTTCAACAGATTCAAGCACAAAGATCTAACGGTGTTTCTTTTGTTGTCACTATACCAGTAGTGTACCATGTCTTAACAGATGGAGTTGGGTCAACAAACTTGACCGAAGCAATAATTCAGGCACAAAATGATCAATTAAATTTAGATTTCAGCAATAATTCAGGAAGTACTTACTCCGTCGCATCAGACACACAAGTACAGTTTTGCTTAGCATCACTTGACGAAGATGAAGATCCTCTTTTTGAGCCTGGTATCAATAGAATTACAGCTTATGGAGCAGGGACTTTCTCTAGACCAGATTTCGAAAACACAATAAAACCAGCCACGCAATGGGATCCAACCCGATATTTGAATATTTGGGTAGCTGATTTAGAAAGTCCTCTTTTAGGGTATGCTCAATTCCCTTCTAATTCAGGATTGGCTGGTCTCAATGGTGGAGGTGCAAATACCGATGGAGTAGTTATCACATATTTTTCAGTAGGCTCTGTTGCAAATCCAGGTTCTGGCGCTCCTTATAACCTAGGAAGAACTTTAACACATGAATTAGGGCACTGGCTAGGTTTAAGACATATTTGGGGCGATACTGGAAACTGTTCCAATGACGACTTTTGTGCGGATACACCCGATGCTACAACAGCTAATGCGGGATGTCCAACTGTAGACTCTTGTTCTTCAGATGGTTTGGGAGCCGATATGGTAGAAAACTATATGGATTATACAAATGATGGTTGTATGGATACCTTTACGGCTGACCAAAAAACAAGAATTCAAGCTGTTTTAGCCAACTCGCCAAGACGTAGGGAATTGGGGACATCTACAGCCTGTTCACCAGCCGTTACCTATGAAAACGATGGAGCAATAGAAATTGATAACCTCAATATTGAGGAATGTGGTACCAAAATCACACCAACAGTGACTATTACCAATAAAGGAACTACAAGCTTAACTTCTGCAGAGATCAGTTATAAAATCGATAATGGGACGGCTTCCACACAATCTTGGACTGGTTTTTTATTCCAAACGACAAGTCAAACCGTAACACTTCCTGAGATTAATGTCCCTAGTGGAAGTCATACACTTACAGTTGAATTATTAAGCCCAAATGGTGTTGATGATGAAAATACAGTTGACAATACAGCGGTTTCTAGTGAATTTGCAGTCTTTTTTAATACAACCACTGTGAACCTTACGTTAACTACAGATTTTTATGGAAGCGAAACATCATGGGTTTTTACAGACAGTGCCGATAATATTTTATACTCTGGAGATAATTATCCTAATGCGTCTAATCCGAACTCTCCTCTTAATACCTTTAATGAATCCTTTGATGTCGCTGCAGGAGGATGTTATACGTTTACAATTTCAGATGATGAGGGAGATGGAATTTGCTGTGGTTATGGAGATGGTAGTTACACACTAACGGACAGTAATTCAAATGTGATTGTGACTGGTGGAGAATTTGAATTTGAAAAAAGTCATTCCATGACAACAAACACGCTTGGAACTGAGAGTTATTTGTTAGATCGCAAAATCACGCTCTATCCAAATCCAACCACAAACGTGCTTAATATCAAGCTTGGCACTTCAAACAGCTTGCCTGATAACTACACAATATATAATATGTTAGGTCAAGTTGTTCTTCAGCAATCTGTTACAGAGCTCAACGATTTAACAGTGAACACTTCCAGCCTAAGTAAGGGGATGTATTTCATTAAAATAGCAACAGACAATGCTTCAATGTCACTGCCATTTGTTAAAAAATAAAGCATTTATATAATAACAAAAAAAAGGAGCTCTTGAGCTCCTTTTTTTTATTCAATAGATTTCAATAATTAACAGCCATGGTTAACACTCTAAAGAATTCACTGTCAAAAAAAACAAAAGCGAATACCCTTAAAATGTCGTCCTTTTTTTATCTTCGTACTTTATATTTCGAATTCCAAAAACTAGCTGTTGAAAATTAAATCTGCCGCAGATTACGATCAAATAAAAGACTCTGTCGTCACTATTGGCACATTTGATGGCGTACATAGGGGGCATCAAAAAATAATCAAACGCCTCGTCGCTATTGCACATACAGAACAACTACAAGCCTTGGTATTGACTTTTTTCCCGCATCCTCGAATGGTAGTCCAAAAAGACACGTCTATAAAACTCATTAACACCATTGATGAGAAAGCAGATTTAATTCAGGATTTAGGCGTAGATCATCTTGTGATCAAAGCTTTTACTAAAGATTTTTCAAGACTAACGTCGCTCGAATATGTACGCGATGTGCTAGTCAACAAACTACATGTAAAACACATTATTGTGGGATACGATCATCATTTTGGTCGAAACCGCACCGCCAATATCAAAGACCTCAAAGAATTTGGGGCTTTTTACGGATTTAAAGTCACCGAAATTACGGCACAAGAAGTCGGAGATGTGGCCGTCAGTTCCACCAAAATTAGAACCGCGTTAGGAGAAGGTGCCATCAAAATTGCCAATGAATTTTTGGGCTATAACTTCATGATCAATGGAACGGTCGTTAAAGGAAAAGGCCTTGGAAAAACCATTCAGTTTCCGACGGCTAATTTAAAAATAGAAGAACCGTATAAACTCATTCCCAAAAAAGGAGTCTATTTGGTAGAATCAATCATTGATACCAAATTGGTGTATGGAATGCTCAACATCGGAACCAATCCTACCGTCAGTGACGCCAATGAACTTTCTGTAGAAGTATTCTTTTTCGACTTTAATCAAACGCTTTATGGGCAGGTTCTTACGATTCAATTTCTAGATCGGATTAGAGACGAAATTAAGTTTTCGGGCTTAGAGGGTTTGAAATCACAATTGGAACAGGATCAACAAGCTGCTTTTGCCAAAATTACCTTGCTTACAAAAAACTAATTCAATTTAGACGTAAAACCAATTCTTGTTTTATTCTAAATGATTAAATTTGCTTCTTAAAATAAGAGTCATGTTACAAGTATCCTACATTAGAGAACACAAAGCGGAAGTCATAGAACGTTTAAGTAAACGTACAAACGATGCCAAATCGCTCATTGATGCCGTGATACAACTGGACGAATCTCGTAGAGCACTTCAAACACAAGTGGATACAATTTCTTCGGAGTTGAATGTAATTTCTAAAGAAATAGGGGAGTTGTTTAAATCGGGACAAGCCCAAAAGGCTAATGAGTTCAAACAAAAAACTGCGGAACTAAAAAGTTCTAAAGTGGTACTTTCTGAGGAGTTGAATGCAGCAACCGAAGACCTCCAAACCTTATTATATACAATCCCTAATCTTCCAAATCCAATTGTTCCTGTTGGAACAACAGAAGATGATAACGAAGAAATATTCCGTGCAGGTACCATTCCAACGCTTTCTGAGAATGCAGTCCCTCATTGGGAGTTAGCTAAAAAATACGACATCATTGATTTTGAACTTGGAAACAAAATCACCGGTGCTGGCTTTCCTGTTTACAAAGGCAAAGGCGCTCGATTACAACGTGCATTAATTAACTATTTTCTTGACAAAAACACGGCTGCTGGTTACAACGAAATTCAAGTGCCGCATTTGGTTAATGAAGCCTCTGGTTTTGGAACCGGTCAGTTGCCCGATAAAGAAGGGCAGATGTACCATGTCACCGCCGATGATTTATACTTGATACCAACCGCCGAAGTGCCAGCCACCAATATTTTTAGAGATGTTTTATTACAAGAAAACGATCTCCCAAAAACATTGACTGCCTATACGCCTTGTTTTCGTAGAGAAGCGGGGAGTTATGGCGCACACGTTCGTGGTTTAAATCGTTTGCACCAATTTGATAAAGTGGAAATTCTGCGTGTAGAGCATCCGTCTAAATCCTATGAAGCGCTTGATGGAATGGTAGAACATGTCAAGTCAATTCTAGAAGAATTAAAATTACCTTACCGAATATTGAAACTCTGTACAGGAGATTTAGGATTTACATCGGCATTGACCTATGATTTTGAAGTCTTTTCAACAGCTCAAGACCGTTGGTTAGAAATTTCTTCAGTTTCTAATTTTGAAACCTTTCAAGCCAACCGCTTAAAATTACGTTTCAAAAACAGTGAGGGCAAATCAGAATTAGCACATACATTGAACGGAAGTTCATTAGCATTGCCACGCGTATTAGCTGGAATATTAGAAAATTATCAGACTGATGCAGGCATTCAAATCCCTGAGGTTTTAGTGCCTTACACAGGGTTTTCGATGATTGATTAGTGATTGCCTCGAAAGATTTTTGGGCATTTATATTAGTTACAAAAACTCCTTGATGAAATCAATAGTAACTCTTTTTTTTAGCATTTTTTGCTTTCTTGCCTCGGCTCAGATCAGCACAGGCTCAGCCAAAGATTATTTTGAACAAGGCGCCTTTGAAAAAGCATTAACGTTGTATCAAAAACTACTTAACAAACAACGGAGCAATTCCTATTATTTCCTTAGAGTCATTGAGTGTCATCAGCAACTCGGTCAGTACAAAGCTGCTCAAAAAGAGATTGAAACCCAAATTAAACGCTCTAATTACCCACAGAATTTGGTAGAACTGGGGTATAATTATCAACTTCAAAACCAACAGACAAAGGCAAACTCATATTATGAGAAAGCAGTACAGAGTATTGAAGTTCAGTCCAATTATATCTATGCCGTTGCCCAACGCTTTGAAGCTCATTCATTGATCGATTACGCAATTCAGGCGTATGAACTCGGTTTACAAAAAGCATCCAATGCCGCTTTTTATTACCAATTAGCGGGCTTGTATGCGACCCAACAAAATATTGAAAAAATGATGGAACGGTACCTCGATTATGTCGAAACCAACCCGCCCTACATAAATCAAGTCATGCGTTTGCTTGCTGAATATATTTCTGATGATGCCAATCAACCCTACAATCAGCTATTCAAAAATGTATTATTAAAAAAACTTCAAGCCAAGCCTAATCCGCTTTGGAACCAATGGTTGAGTTGGCTTTATGTACAACAAAACGACTTTAAAAAAGCATTTGTTCAGGAAAAAGCAGTGTACAGACGTACTCCAGAATCTTTACAAGGCTTGATCAATTTAGCGCTTTTGGCACAAGAAGCACAGTCTTATGAGATGGCAATTTCTATTTTTGAGTTTATCATTCAAAATGCTAAAGAACCGCGTTTGCAAATTCAGGCCAATAGCAGTCGTTTGGAACTTCAGTTAGAACAATCTGAACCTGGCAATTATAAAGAGATAAAAGTCCAATATGAAGACTTGCTAGGAACGTATAAGCTTGGTGTTGAAACGGTTGTTTTGCAATTGTCTTATGCACAGTTTTTAGCTTTTTATGATCAAAATCCAGAGGCTGCAATTACTTTTCTAAAAACAGCCCTGAAAGCAAACCTAACCGATTTAGCGTCTTCAGAACTAAAAATGAAACTCGCTGATATTTTAGTCACACAAAACAAGTTCAATCAAGCATTGATCTATTACACACAGATTCAGATGCGTGTTAAAAACAGTACACTGGCTCAGGAAGCTCGTTTTAAAGCCGCCAAAACAAGTTACTACAAAGGGGATTTTGACTGGGCAGAAACACAGTTAAAAGTATTGAAATCGTCCACCTCACAATTGACCGCTAACGATGCTTTAGAATTACAGCTTTTGATTTCTGATCATAAAGGAAGCGATTCGCTTCACACCGCATTAAAGCTGTATGCCAAAGCAGAATTATTAAGTATTCAAAAAAAATCAACGGAAGCCCTCACAGTTTTAGATTCCATACTTGAAAATCATAAAACAGATCCTATCATTGATCAAACCTTATTGGTGCAAGCGCAATTATATGAATCTCAAAATCAGTTTACCAAAGCTGAAGCCAATTACTTGCAAATTATAGCAGATTATAAAGACGATATTTTGGTAGACGATGCTTATTTTTATCTAGCAGAACTGTACAGAACAAAACTCCTCCAAATAGAGAAAGCAAAACTTAATTATGAAACCATTATCTTTAACCACGAAGACAGTATTCATTTTGTGAAGGCAAGAAAGCAATACCGCATATTAAGAGGGGATACTATCAATTAATTAGATCAAATCAACCAATGATAATTTATAACGTAACCGCCAATATAGCAGACACTATTCATGACGAATGGTTGCTATGGATCCAACAACACATTCCAAAAGTATTGGCAACGGGTTTGTTTAAAAGAGCAACATTTACAAAAGTTCTAGTAGAAGAATCCATGGGTGGGTTGACCTATTCCATACAGTATTTAGCCCACTCAAAAGAGGCATTGGAATCCTATCACAAACTGCATGCGGCTGATATTCAAGCGGAAGGATTACAGAAATTTGGTGACAAAATGTTAGCTTTTAGAACGGAGTTAGAATGGATAGATGAATATACTGTAAATGCACACTAAATGACGGTAAAAGCAAAAAAATACTTAGGACAACATTTTTTGAATGATGAAATGATCGCGAAACAAATTGCGGACACTTTAACCTTGAAAGGCTATGCCGATGTTTTGGAAATTGGACCTGGAATGGGTGTTTTGACCAAGTACATTCTAGAAAAACCGATTACAACTCATGTCATTGAAATTGATGAAGAATCTGTAGAATATTTGCAAGCCAACTTCTTAAATTTAGCCCCTCGAATTATTCAAAAAGATGTTTTAAAGTACGATTTTAGTGAAGCTTTTGAAAACAAATCCTTTGCTATTATAGGTAATTTCCCTTACAATATTTCTACCCAAATAGTGTTTAAAGCTTTAGAAAACAGAGCCCAAATTCCAGAGTTTTCAGGAATGTTTCAAAAAGAAGTCGCACAGCGCATTTGCGAAAAAGAAGGCAGTAAAGTGTATGGCATATTATCGGTCTTAGTTCAAGCATTTTACGAAGCAGATTATTTATTTACGGTACCTCCGTCTGTATTTATCCCGCCACCAAAAGTGGAATCCGGAGTTTTGCGTCTTACTAGGAAAGCGGATTATTCGTTACCTTGTGATGAAAAATTATTTTTTAGAGTTGTTAAATCTGCCTTTCAACAACGTCGAAAAACATTGAGAAATAGCTTAAAAACCTTTAATTTATCGGATAATTTAAAAGCAAATACTATCTTTGACAAACGCCCAGAACAACTGAGTGTACAGGCATTTATAGAATTGACATTAGCAATAGAAACGGATCAATAACCAATTTAATTTTGGAAAAAACTAAGGAACACATCCCTTTTGAGATCACCGAGGCCTTAATCGATGCCCTTAATGGATTCATTGATTCTAAGGACGATAAAGCCATCTTGG
>Ga0102887_1001480_pt1 | contig 10526 bp, 6 predicted proteins | sample Colrivmet1550B02_FD_84504 | JGI IMG/M metagenome (GOLD analysis project Ga0102887, IMG submission 84504) | Estuarine microbial communities from the Columbia River estuary - metaG 1550B-02 | ecosystem: Environmental > Aquatic > Marine > Intertidal zone > Estuary | place: USA: Columbia River...
AACGCTATGCCTATGAAAATTGATCCAGAAGCACAAATGATTCCTGGATTTAAAGAAGGTGTATTTGATATGTCTGTAGGAGATAAAACATTTATATACCTCCCTTCCTATCTTGGTTATGGAGAAAAAGGGCGTGGACCGATCAAACCAAATACTGATTTAATGTTTATTATTGAAATGCTAGAAGTTGTAGAATAACTCACAATATAACTCAACAAAAAAAGCAGCCTGTTGGCTGTTTTTTTGTTGAGAAAATGAAGTTTATTTAGACACCTTATCCCATAATAAATTCAAAATTTATATTTTAGGAATATGTTTTAAAATCTCTAAAACAAATATCCAAAACTTTTGAACTGAAGAAATTTGAGCGCGTTCATCAGGAGAATGAGCACCTTTAATATTGGGACCAAAACTAATCATTTCCATATCAGGATAATTAGTCCCTAAAATTCCACATTCTAATCCGGCATGACAGGCTGCGACGTGTGGTTTTTCATTATGTAACTCCTCATATAAAGATCTTAATACTTTCAAAATAGATGAATCCATATCAGGTGCCCAACCTGGATAATCGCCAGATAATTCTACCTCACAACCAATAAGCTCAAATGTAGCTCGCAACATCATTGCTAAATCCATTTTAGAAGATTCTACAGAAGACCGCGTTAAGCAACCTATTTTGACGCTTCCGCCTTTGATAATAACGCGAGCTATATTGTTAGACGTTTCTACCAATTCTGGAATATCGGGACTCATGCGGTACACACCATTCCACGCGGCATAAATAGCACGAGTTAAACCCTCTTGAACTCCAAGGTCCATAATGACTTTTGGAGTGGCAATTTTAGTTAAAACAACGATCAAATCGGGTTCTAATGCTTTTAATTCTGATTGTATGGCTTCTATTTGTAGTCCCATTTCATATTTAAATGCATCTTCCTGAACCATATCAATAGCCACTATCGCTTTACTTTCTCTTGGAATCGCATTGCGTAAGCTTCCACCATCAATTTCTGAAATTCGCAGTCCAAAATTTTCAAAGGCATCAAATAATAAACGATTCATGATTTTGTTAGCATTTCCAAATCCTTTATGAATATCCATTCCTGAATGGCCGCCTTGCAATCCTTTGACTTCAATGGAATAGCCTATTTTAGTTTCTGGAGTTGATTCTTCGTTGTAAGTTCCAACCGCAGTCACATCAATACCTCCGGCACAGCCCACACCAATTTCGTCATCTTCTTCTGTGTCTAGGTTTAAAAGAATATCTCCTTTCAATAATCCACCTTCTAACCCCATTGCACCTGTCATACCCGTTTCTTCGTCAATGGTAAACAGTGCTTCAATTGCTGGATGTGGAATATCTGTACTTTCTAAAATCGCCATAATAGTCGCGACTCCGAGACCATTATCGGCTCCAAGTGTTGTTCCTTTTGCTTTAACCCAATCTCCATCCACAAACATCTCTATGCCTTGTGTTAAAAAATCAAAATTAGTATCACTATTTTTTTGATGTACCATGTCTAAATGCGATTGCATGACAATCGCTTTCCGATCTTTCATACCTTCAGTAGCTGGTTTTTTGATAATAACATTTCCAACTTTATCTTCAACAGTTTCTAGGTTTAAATTTTTTCCGAAATCTTTCATGAAAGCAATCACACGTTCTTCTTTTTTAGAAGGACGTGGAACGGCATTTAAATCTGCAAACTTATTCCAAAGGGCTTTGGGTTCTAGTTGACGTATATCTTGACTCATAATAGATGTGTATTTTTGTTGCACAAAGGTACGGATTCCTTACCGATCATAAATTAAAATTATTACTTTTGAGTGATGACTAAAAAAGGAAAGATCATATTAACGTTGAGTTTACTCCCTCAATACTTTCTTATTAAAGTTGCGAAGAGTTATCCTGAATTTATTGAAGCGTATTATAGTATGGGTATTTTCCCCGTCATATCAAAGCTACTAAATACGGTTTTTAAATGGGTTCCGTTTTCAGTTGGCGACTTGTTGTATATCGCCTTAATTATTTATATTTTTTATTGGGTAATTTTAAACCGAAAACGACTCAGAACAAAACCCGTAGCATGGAGTTTAGATGTATTAGCTTTTGTATCTTTTTTCTATTTTATGTTCCACTTTTGTTGGGGTCTAAATTACTACAGATTACCGCTACATACCACACTCAACTTAAACCCAAAGTATACAACAACTCAATTAAAATCGGTTACGAATCAATTGGTTTTAAAAACAAATAAACTGCACTTAGCTATCACAAAAGATTCTTTATCAAAAACAACCCTCCCCTATGCATTTTTTGAACTGACTGAAATCAGTCAAACAGGCTATTTTCAATTAGAAAAGGAGTATCCTGATTTTAAACACGACGGACAAAATAGTAAAAAATCCATGTTCAGTACGCCCATAACATATATGGGGTTTAGTGGTTACCTGAATCCATTAACGTTAGAAGCACAAATCAATGCTGTGATGCCCAAAAACTCTATGCCAACAACCATTGCTCATGAACAAGCACATCAGCTGGGCTATGCCGCAGAAAATGAAGCTAATTTTATTGCTTTTTTGGCAAGCATCCATAACAAAAATCGCTATTTCAACTATGCAGGTTATAAATTTGCGTTGCGTTATTGTTTGATAGAATTATCTAAAAGAGATCAAGATGCCTACGACTCTATATTATGTACCATCAATACAGGTATCTTAGAAGATTATCAAGAAGCGTTTGAATTTTGGAGTGCTTACAACAACCCTCTAGAACCTGTTTTTAAAGGTTTTTACAGTGATTTCTTGAAAGCTAACAACCAAGTCAAAGGTATCGAAAGCTACAGCTATGTGGTGGCGCTTTTGGTAGATTATATTCAAGGAAGAAATTTATGAAGTACTGTACTTATCTAGAGTTGGTATTGGTATAGTGTTTAAATCAAATATCTAACAACAATGAAGTCATAAACTTACTTAAATTGAATACAACACTACACCCTACAAAAAAAATAGCCTGAATCAAATGAAACAGGCTATTTTTGGTACTACTTAATTTTAATTATTTACTCACAGCTTTCATAGAAAGCATCTAACTCTTCATCACTATTAGCTGTTTGCTGGGTACCATCTTCAAACTGAACAGTGAGAGGATACGAAATTACACATGTGTCTTCTTCAGTAAGTTGGCTTACAAAATCCCAAAGCTCATCATAATCATTAACATCTACAATAGAGCCATCTCCTAAAACAAAAGAAAATGGAAATACAATTTCAAAACATTGTTCTTCACAATCATCACAATCGTCGATATCATAACAATCGTTGTAAAGACTGTCAAATTCTTGAGGGCTAGTTACTGAAACTTGAGTACCATCTGTTAGAGTAACAGAAATAGGATATAAAAATCCTGCAAATTCAAAGTTGTACAAATCTTGCTCTGAATATACAATTACCTCGTTACTATTGCTATCTAAAGCGGTTAGGGGATAATTCAATTCAAAACATTCATCTTCATAATCATCGTAATCATCATAATCGTCGTAGTCTTCATAACAATCTTCTAAAATAACTTCAAATTCCTCATATGTATTGATGGTCTGTTGAGAGCCATCTGCGAAAGAAACACTAAAAGGAACTTGTATGTAAATATTAGATTCGTATGTAATATTTTGCAAATAATCCTCTAACTCATAGTCACTATTTAAGGTCGTACTGGTTTGTCCATCGGATAGGCTGTAAGGATAGTTTACAACAAAACACTCTCCTTCTTCAACATAACTAGATTCTTGATTTGTGGACGTGGCTGTTCTTGCGCTATTTAATAAGTATGACATTAATTCTTCGGAAACACTCTCTTCTACCTCTGCTTCTGGGGTCGTCACTTCAATTTTTTCGTTGCTACAAGCATTTAGTAGAAGTAAAAAAACAAATGACAATTTTAATAAATTTTTCATTCCTAAGTATTTTTGATTAATAATTATAAATAAAGTTGCAATTAACAACTTAAAAGAAGATGGCACATTAATATTGTATTTAATTTAACATAACAAACTCTAATAATTGGAAAATGACAGATTATGTTATTCAGGCTGCAAATTATTTAAAAAATTTAATTCTTATAATTATTAAAAATTATAAGTATTTTTATTAACTAATTTAATTATGTTCTAATGAAAAAATTAATCATCCTTTGGAGCTTCTTTGGAGCATTCACATTGTTTGCTCAAGATTATTTTCCAAAAAATGATGGTGTAAAATCTAAAAACACGAATTTCACAGCCATTACTAATGCAAAAATCTACATTACTCCTTCAAATAGTATCGAAAACGGTACCTTATTAATACAAGAAGGAAAAGTAGCAGGAGTTGGAGCCAACGTAGAACTACCTAAAAATACCGTTATAATTGATGTTGAAGGAAAATCTATATATCCTTCATTCATTGATCTTTACTCTGATTTTGGCATTACAAAACCCAAACTTGAAAATAGCGGAGGTCGTTCGCCACAGTACAGCGCTAACCGTGAGGGCTTTTATTGGAACGATCACATAAGGTCTGAACAAAATGCCACCGATCATTTTAAATACGATCAAAAAACTGCTAAGATATTATTGGAAGCTGGTTTTGGAGTGGTTAACACACATTTGCAAGATGGAATTGTTCGCGGTACAGGAGCTTTGGTGGCTTTAGATTCTAAAGGGAGTGACTCTCAACGTATTTTATCAGATCAATCGGCACAGTACATTTCATTTTCAAAAAGCGAGCGTTCGCGCCAATATTACCCCTCCTCTATCATGGGTGCGATGGCATTATTGAGACAACTTAATTACGATGCAGATTGGTATGCAAAAGGAAACGTTTCAACAAAAGACCGCTCAATTGAAGCTTATAACCATAACAAAAGTCTAGTTCAAATCATAGAGGCTGGCAGCAGAGCTAATGCTTTGAGAGCCGACAAGGTTGGAGATGAAATTGGCGTCCAATATGTTATTTTAGGTGGTGGCGATGAATATGAACGCATCAATGAAATCAAAAGTACCCAAGCGACTTTTATTCTTCCTTTAAACTTCCCGATAGCTTACGATGTTGAAAATACATTTTTGACCAATTCTCTTGAGCTAGAAGCAATGAAAGAATGGAACCAACGCCCCGGAAATCCAATGGCTTTTGATACTTATGATGTGCCTTTTGCTTTTACTACAAAAGGACTGAAATCAATGAAAGACTTTAAAGCAAATATCCAAAAAGCCATTGAATATGGATTAGATAAAGTCTCTGCCCTAGAAGCCTTGACGACTCGACCTGCTCAAATTTTAGGTAACTCAAAACTTGGAAACCTAAGCGTAGGAAGTTATGCAAATTTCTTAATTACTTCTGGAGATATTTTTAATTCTAAAACAACACTTTATGAAAATTGGGTAAATGGTTCAAGAACCGTATTTGAAGATTTATCGAAAAAAGACATCAGAGGAAACTATAGTTTTAATATTAAAAATGACACTTACAATCTAAAAATAACAGGAACCTTAAGCAAGTTAAAAACAGAAATAACATCAGATTCTTTAAAGTTAAGCAGCAGTTTAAGGTATGAGAATGATTGGATGCATTTGATGTTTTCCACAAAAGATACCACGCAACAAGAATTTATTCGCGTAAATGCAAAAATTCTTTCGAATGTTGAAAACATCACAGCAATTGCCTCCTTACTTGACGGGTCAAATCCCAGCATAGAACTAACTCGTATCAATAGAATCTCTAAAAAAGATGTAAAATTAAAAAAAGAAAAATCCTTAAATACACCAAAAATACTGCCTGTTAACTATCCTAATGGAGCCTATGGATTTACTGAACTTCCTAAAACTCAAACTATTTTATTTAAAAATGCTACTGTATGGACTAATGAATCCGTTGGAATTCTTAAAAACACAGATGTACTGGTTCAAAACGGACGTATTACAAAAATAGGAAGCAACCTTAAAAATTCAAAAGCCACTATAATAGATGCTAACGGAAAACATTTGACTGCTGGAATTGTAGATGAGCACTCGCATATTGCCGCAGCTAGCATCAATGAAGGTGGGCAAAACTCGTCTGCTGAAGTGAGTATAGAAGATGTCATTGATGCCGATGATGTAGATATTTACAGAAATTTAGCTGGTGGTGTAACAACCATTCAAATACTACATGGCTCCGCCAATCCAATTGGAGGACAATCAGCACTCATAAAATTGAAATGGGGCCAGTCTGCAAAAAATTTAGTTTACAAAAATGCACCTAAATTTATAAAATTCGCACTAGGCGAAAATGTGAAACAGTCAAACTGGGAAAGCTACAGCCGTTTTCCTCAAACCCGTATGGGTGTAGAACAACTCTACATTGATTATTTTACAAGAGCAAAAACTTATGATGCTCAAAAGAAAAGTGGTAAACCCTACAGAATAGATATTGAAATGGAAGTGCTTTCAGAAATTTTAAACAAAGAACGCTTTATAAGCTGTCATTCTTATATACAAAGTGAGATAAATATGTTAATGAAAGTTGCAGAGAAATTTAATTTCAACATTAATACTTTTACACACATTTTGGAGGGTTATAAAGTAGCCGATAAAATGAAAGTTCACGGTGTAGGTGCTTCAACCTTTAGTGATTGGTGGGCATATAAATATGAAGTGAATGATGCGATACCTTATAATGCTTCAATTTTGAATACTATGGGGGTTGTGACAGCAATTAACAGTGATGATGCCGAAATGTCTCGAAGACTCAATCAAGAAGCTGCTAAGGCGGTGAAGTACGGAGGTACATCTGAAGAAGATGCTTGGAAGATGGTAACACTCAACCCTGCTAAACTTCTCCACATCGATGATAAAGTTGGAAGTATTAAAGTTGGAAAAGATGCCGATTTAGTACTTTGGAGCGACCATCCTTTATCAATTTATTCAAAAGCTGAAAAAACATTAATTGAAGGGATTACTTATTTTGATATTGAACGCGATTCAAAATTGAGAGAATCGATTCAAAACGAAAGAAATGATCTTATTCTTATGATGTTAAAAGAAAAAAATAAAGGCATGAAGACACAACCAATAAAGAAAAAAGACAAACAGCTTTTACATTGTGACTCTATGAATTTTAATCAACTTTAAATATATAACAGATGAAATATATAAAATTAATTTTACTATCAATTCTTTGTGTATTTACAGGAAATGCACAACAAACACCTGCAGATACTCAATCAAAGTCTATCGCAATTGTTGGCGGTACAGCTCACCTAGGTAATGGGACAGTCATTCAAAACAGTCTAATTACTTTCGAGAGTGGGATTTTACAAACTGTATCTGAGTATAAAGGAACAGAAGACCTCTCTGACATGGAAATCATCGATTCTAAAGAGCAGCATATTTACCCAGGATTTATTGTACCAAATTCAACCTTAGGACTTATTGAAATTGATGCCGTAAGAGCCTCTGATGACGAATCGGAATTAGGGACTTGGAATCCACACATTCGAAGTTTAATTGCCTACAATACCGAATCTAAAGTCGTAGAAAGTATGAGACCAAATGGGGTACTTTTAGCACAAATTACTCCAAGAGGCGGACGTATTTCAGGAACTTCTTCCATCGTTCAATTAGACGCTTGGAATTGGGAGGACGCCACGATTAAGACCGATGATGGTATTCACTTGAATTGGCCTAGCACATTCAGTCGTGGGCGTTGGTGGTTAGGGGAAGATCCGGGTTTAAAAAACAATCCGAAATACAACAATCAAACTTCTAAAATTGAAGCCTATTTTAAAAAAGCAAAAGCAAATTCAAACAGTGCTAAAGCTAAATTAAATTTACCTCTTGATGCCATGCGTGGGCTTTTTGATGAAACCAAAACGCTTTTTATACACGTCAATGACGAAAAAGGAATTGTAGATGCTGTTGAATTTTCAAAATCACAAGGACTTTCAAAAACTGTGATTGTTGGTGGTTACGAAGCTTACAAGATCGCAACCTATTTAAAACAAAATGAGATTGCCGTCATGCTTCAACGGATACATTCACGCCCAAAAAGTGATGATCATGATTATGATTTACCTTACAAAATGGCACACCTTTTAGTAGAAGCTGGTGTAATTGTGGGGTTAGAAACTAGTGGAGATATGGAGCGGATGAACTCTAGGAACCTTCCGTTTTATGCAGGTACAACAGTCGCTTATGGACTTTCAAAAGAAGAAGCCTTGAAACTAATAACATTAAATACTGCTAAAATTTTAGGGATCGATGCCAATTATGGTTCTTTAGAAGTTGGAAAAAGTGCGACCTTATTTATAAGTACTGGAGATGCCCTGGACATGCGAACCAATGATCTGACCAACGCATTTATAGATGGTCGCAATATAAGTCTTGAAAGTCATCAAACAGAACTTTGGAAACGCTACTCAAAAAAATACGAAAGAAAGTAAAGTTTTCATCTCTATTTCAAATCAAAGGTTCAAGTTTAGGCTTTGACTTTTTTTATTATAGCTTAAAATTAAACACTATTTTTGTGGTATGGTAAAAACGATAAGTAGTCTTCAAAATCCTTTTATAAAACAACTGATTCAGCTCAAAGAAAAGTCTAAACTAAGAAAGAAAACTAGCTTATTTGTTATTGAAGGAAAACGCGAATTGTCTTTGGCCATTAAAGGAGACTACACCATTGAAACACTTTATTATTACGCAGATTTATTTTCTGCTTCCGAAGCAGCTTCCTTAGAAATCTACGGAATTGATATCATAGAAATTACCAAAGCGGTGTATGAAAAAGTAGCTCACCGTGAAACCACAGAAGGGGTCATTGCTGTAGCAAAAGCAAAAGAATTTGATTTAAACACCCTAGAATTCAAATGTAAAAATCCTTTGATTCTAGTGGCAGAGGCACCAGAAAAACCCGGGAACATCGGAGCTTTACTACGAACAGCAGATGCGGCCAATGTTGACGCTATCATCATTTCAAATCCACTGACAGATTTATACAACCCCAACATCATAAGATCAAGTGTTGGCGGGGTATTTACGGTTCCAATTGTAATGGGTGCTTCTGAAGATGTGATTGCATATTTAAAAAAACATAACATCTCAATCTATGCCGCAACACTTCAGAATTCTGTGGAATATGATTCCGTTGATTACAAAAAAGCAACTGCTTTCGTTGTTGGTGCAGAATCCACAGGATTGAGTTCACTATGGCGTGAGGCTGCAACCGCAAAAATTCGTATTCCTATGCAAGGAAAAATTGATTCTATGAACGTATCGGTCGCTGCAGGAATCTTAGTTTTTGAAGCAAAAAGACAGCGAAAAATTAGCTAAATCCACTTTTAAGCATTTGTTAAAACAATTTTTGTAAAAACTAAGTTTTGTTATTGCGTGTTCCGTTTGATTGTAGTAATTTTAAATTATGACAGCAGCCGATATAGCACTTGAAAACACAGCCATTGCTAAGGAGTATAAAGAACTCCTTAAAATTAGTTATAGAAGCCTGTCAACGGTAGATAAAAAGTTAATTAGAAAAGCATTTGATATAGCTGTTGACGCCCATTCCGATCAAAGAAGAAAGTCTGGCGAAGCCTATGTTTTTCATCCCATTTCCGTAGCAAAAATCGTTGCCTCTAAAATTGGACTCGATGCAACCTCTATTGCAGCTGCTCTCATACACGATGTTGTTGAAGATTGTCCGCGCTACACGATAGACGATATTCAGCAATTATTTGGAGAAACTGTTGCCCGAATTGTAGATGGATTAACAAAAATTTCCTCTTTAAACAAAGACATGAACGTGTCAATGCAAGCTGAGAATTTTAGAAAAATGTTGCTCACACTTCATGATGATATAAGGGTTATTATCATTAAAATTGCCGATCGACTTCACAACATGCAAACGATTCATTCGATGCGTGAAGACAAACAGTTAAAAATTGCTTCTGAAACACTATATATCTACGCACCTCTTGCTCATAAAATTGGATTGTACAATATTAAAACAGAGTTAGAAGACTTAGCTTTAAAGTATACAGAGCCAGAAGTTTACAACGATATTTTACTAAAACTAGAAGAAAGTAAAGAAGAACAAGATCTTTATATAAAAGGTATTAGTCAGGTATTAACAAAAGCATTGAACAAAGAAAAAATTGCTTGTGAAATAAAGGGACGCCCAAAATCTATTTTTTCAATACGCCGAAAAATAATGAATCAAGGAGTTTCATTTGATGAAGTCTATGATAAATTTGCCGTTCGAATCATCTATAAATCAAATCTTAAAGATGAGAAATTTTTAGCTTGGAAAATATACTCCATTGTAACCGATCACTTTAGACCCAACCCAACACGTTTAAGAGATTGGATTTCTGCTCCAAAATCTACAGGCTATGAAGCCTTGCATATTACCGTTATGGGGCCAAAAGGGAGATGGGTTGAAGTTCAAGTTAGAAGTGAACGTATGAATGAGATCGCTGAAAAAGGTTATGCTGCTCATTACAAATATAAAGAAGG
>Ga0102887_1001483_pt1 | contig 10518 bp, 10 predicted proteins | sample Colrivmet1550B02_FD_84504 | JGI IMG/M metagenome (GOLD analysis project Ga0102887, IMG submission 84504) | Estuarine microbial communities from the Columbia River estuary - metaG 1550B-02 | ecosystem: Environmental > Aquatic > Marine > Intertidal zone > Estuary | place: USA: Columbia River...
AAAACCAGGCTATGCGCGCAACTTCCTATTGCCGCAAGGCAAAGCCCGTAGCGCGTCAAAAGACAATATCGCAAATTTCGAAGCCCAAAAGGCGCAGTTAGAAGCGCGCAACTTGGAAACCAAGAAAGAAGCGGAAGATCTGGCCTCGCGCCTCGATGGACAACAATTCGTCGTGCTCAGATCGGCCTCTGATGCAGGGGCTCTTTATGGCTCTGTGACACCGCGCGATGCGATGGAAGTGGCAACGGCCGGCGGTTTCAGTGTAGATCGCAAACAGATCGCCTTGGTCCGTCCGATCAAAGAGCTGGGCCTGCATGAGATGCTCGTGCGTCTTCATCCAGAAGTTTCTGCTACGATCGTTCTGAACGTGGCGCGCTCAGCCGAAGAAGCCGAACTGCAAGCCTCGGGCAAATCGATCCAAGAATTGGCCGCAGAAGAAGAAGCTGCTGCCGAGTTTGAAATTGCAGAGCTGTTTGACGATATCGGCGGTGCAGCCGCAGAGGATGAGTTTGACAGCGCGGCCCCCGCCGCTCCAGCTGCAGATGACGAAAGCAATCAAGACGGCTAACACGCCTAAATGATATACAACTTCGTTAAGGGCGCCCCGCATACACGTCGGGGCGCCTTTTTTTATCAGATGCCCATAATTGTTGAGGAAGGATGCAGCCCGCCCCAACAAAACCAAAGAAAATCATGCACGCCTTGCCAAAAAACAGAGGTATCTTTCTAAAAGTTTCAAAAATTACTTGGGCTTTGATAATTTTCGAAAAGAATTGGCCAGCTTTTTATTTGATTGCGTATTGACCTTCCTTAGACGCCTGCTTAGTTTAAGGAAAATTCAGAGAATGAGGCTGGAGCAATGAAAATTTTGATTTCTGTGGTGGTGCGATAGAGCGAGGCGTAAAGATCCTTTTGATCATTCGTCCGTCGCACCCCGAATAATCGGGGTTTTTTTTTGAATTCAGAATATTAGGAAGGCTGCTGCATTGCAGCGATAAGGTTAAACTGGAGATGAATATGACGCGCCAAATGAGTGGAGCAAAAATGGTTGTACAAGCCCTAAAAGATCAGGGCGTCGATACTATCTTTGGATATCCAGGTGGAGCGGTGCTGCCGATCTATGATGAAGTATTTTTGCAAAACGATATTAAGCATATTCTGGTGCGGCATGAGCAAGGCGCTGTACACGCCGCAGAAGGTTATGCGCGCTCAACCGGCAAGCCCGGCGTTGTGCTGGTGACCTCTGGGCCAGGCGCCACAAATGCGGTGACCGGGCTGACAGATGCGTTGATGGATTCAATCCCGCTGGTTGTTTTAACTGGGCAGGTTCCAACCTTTATGATCGGCTCTGACGCGTTCCAAGAGGCCGATACGGTGGGCATCACCCGCCCCTGCACCAAGCATAATTGGCTGGTTCGAGACACGGCGGATTTATCCTCTACGATCCACGAGGCTTTTCACATCGCAACGTCGGGCCGCCCTGGCCCGGTTTTGATCGATATTCCCAAAGATGTACAATTTGCCGAAGCCACCTACACGCCCAAAACAAAAGTGGCCTCAAAGCATTACAACCCACGCGTCAAAGGCGATATGGACCAAATCACCAAATTGGTGGAAGCGTTGGAAACGGCTGAGCGGCCGATCATTTACTCGGGTGGTGGTGTCATTAACTCTGGCCCTGCCGCGAGCACCTTGCTGCGCGAATTGGTGGCAGCAAGTGGGTTTCCAATCACCTCAACCTTGATGGGGCTAGGGGCATATCCCGCTTCGGGTGAGAACTGGCTTGGCATGTTGGGCATGCATGGTCTTTATGAAGCCAATCTGGCCATGCATGATTGCGATTTAATGATCAATATAGGGGCGCGCTTTGATGATCGGATCACAGGGCGCTTGGATGCGTTCAGCCCCGGCTCGCTCAAAGCGCATATCGATATTGATCCCTCCTCAATAAATAAAGTGATAAGAACCGATATCCCGATCATCGGGGATGTGGGCCATATCTTAGAGGATATCCTGAAGCTGTGGAAATCGCGCGGCCGCAAGACCAACGCCGCGGCCCTTACAAAATGGTGGGCGCAAATCAACGAATGGCAAAAAGTGCGCTGCCTCGATTTTAAGCCCAATACATCCACCATCAAACCGCAACATGCATTGACGCGCCTAGAAGCGCTGACAAAGCATCGCCAAGATCGCTATATCTGCACTGAAGTTGGTCAGCATCAAATGTGGGCGGCGCAATATTTGGGATTTGAGCACCCAAATCAATGGATGACCTCAGGGGGCTTGGGAACGATGGGCTATGGGTTTCCTGCATCAATTGGCGTGCAAATCGCCCATCCAGATGCGCTTGTGATCAACGTGGCAGGCGAAGCCAGCTGGTTAATGAATATGCAAGAAATGGGCACTGCGGTTCAATATCGCGCCCCAGTTAAGCAGTTTATCTTAAACAATGAACGCCTTGGGATGGTTCGCCAATGGCAAGAATTGCTGCATGGAGAGCGGTATTCGCAAAGCTGGTCGGAAGCCCTGCCCGATTTCGTTAAATTGGCAGAGGCGTTTGGGTGCAAAGGTATTTTATGCAGCGATCCGGCTGATCTAGATGATGCAATTATGGAAATGTTGGCCTATGATGGTCCAGTGATTTTTGATTGTTTGGTTGAAAAGCACGAAAACTGTTTTCCTATGATCCCATCAGGGCAGCCACATAATAAGATGCTTTTGGGTGAGGCCTCAACGCAAGACGCAATCGATAGCACAGGCGCCGTGTTGGTGTAACCAGCGGTTTATCCGCGCAGTAAAGGAAATGGCATGTCAGCTTTAAAAATCGAAAAGGGTTCATCAAAGCATTCGGCGTATAACTTGCGCGCCAATTATGCTGAAATGGAAGAACCGCATACTCTAACGATTTTGGTCGATAATGAGGCGGGCGTGCTTGCGCGGGTGATTGGTTTATTTTCAGGCCGTGGATATAATATCGATAGCCTAACGGTTGCCGAGGTTGACCATCAAGGCCAGCTCAGCCGGATCACAATCGTAACCACAGGGACACCTCAAGTGATCGAGCAAATCAAAGCCCAGCTGAGCAGAATTGTGCCCGTGCATGAAGTGCGTGATCTCACCGTGGAAGGCCAATCGGTCGAGCGCGAATTGGCTCTGATAAAAGTATCGGGAAACGGCGAAAAGCGGGTTGAGGCGCTGCGCCTTGCAGATATTTTTCGCGCGAATGTTGTAGACAGCACGCTAGACAGTTTTGTGTTCCAAATAACCGGTACCATCGAAAAGGTAGACGCGTTTGCGGATCTAATGCGCCCTCTTGGTTTAACTGAAATAGCGCGCACGGGCGTGGCGGCGCTTTCGCGCGGCTAAACTGCAATGGTTTTTGGACGCTGAGGGTGCTTTTGGCGTTCGACCGGCTATCTTGACTACGGTGTTGCTTGGTCTCGTTTAAAGCAAAATGTTAAGACTGGATTTAGCACGTAATTAAGCCGCGGTTTCGCGCCTGCTATTCGTTTACGATCCTTGGTTGCGCCTTACTTTGCGGCGCATGCTGCAAACATGCCAATAAATCTGGGGGTAACTCCGTCTGAGGGCCAAGAGCTTCTACGGTTAACATGAAAGCCCAAAGGTCATCGGGGCCACACCGTAACACAAGATCAGAACCATGTGCCGCATTATACGCATCTAAAGCCTCTTGCACGCGCCTATCGTATAAAATTTGATGAATGCCCATTTGATTACATCCTTTTTTCCATTTTATTTTCCTGCGCCGCACATACAAAAGGTTAGGTTTTTTGCATGGCTCACTCAGGCTTTGACACATCCCTGACGAAGGTTTAGCCGCGCTTAAGACGCTTTCGTCTTGGGTTTAAATTTCTGCTTCGCTAAGCCAATTGCATCGTAGGGGACAGTAGTGCAGTTTTATAATCCCGCGCTTCAAGCCACCTCATAAGCTTCAGCACCCGGATCCGTTGGTTCAACGCATCTGAATTGAACAATGTTCCCAGAGGGGCGCGCAACCGCAGCGACAGAAGAAGAACCCGCTTTCAATTGCTCGGCAAGATGCGGATATTTCTGACGGCTGACCCATTGTAAATCGCGGGCGAGCCTTAAATCAGCTTGCTCATCTACGGTGAAAGACACCATATCGCCACTTTCATAGGCAAATACCTGATTTTTGCGAGATAACTCACCTTGAAGCGTCTCCTCAGCTTTGAAAAATGCCAAACGCCCATGATCCTCACACCAGATAATTGCGCGCTTCGATACGTGTTCACTCCAAATAATAACGCCGTTCATCACATCATCCTTTCCTAACCATGAACTGATTTTGCGGGAAAAGCGGGCCATACTCTATCTTTGAATCTGAACACTGACTTGCAATTTGTGTCGAAAAACTTCAACATAGTTTCATATTGTGTCGCCGCTGACGCGACAAAGCATAAATTTACACGTTAAACGATCAGTGCACCCGTTAGGGTTGATTTTATTTAGTATTTTAAATTTAAACGCGATTAATGAAAATGATAGAAAACCATTCAGAAAGATCCGAGTCGCCAGCCGAACTTCGTGCCATGTTTGGGCGAAATCTGCGCCTCTTATGCCAGCCCTACGCGTCGGTCTCGGCGCTATGCCGCGAATTGGGCATCAATCGCACCCAATTTAACCGCTACCTATCGGGTGAAAGCTTTCCACGGCCAGATATTTTACAAAGAATCTGCGCATATTTTAAAGTGGATGCACGTATTCTGTTACAGCCCCTGCACGAAGTGCAAAACAGTAATACGGATGTGATTTTTAGCAATGAGATGGAAGATTTCCTCACCGCAGCCTCAAGCCTTGTCAACACAAACAGCTTTCCCAGCGGCTTTTACCGCTTCTCGCGGCGCAGCTTTGTGGATGATCAACGTTTTATCCAAGGCTTGATTTTTGTTTATCGTAAAAACAAGAAATGCTTTTTACGCGGCATGGAAGCCAAAGAGGCCATTTCGGGGCAAGGCTTAGCAAGTCTGCCAAAAATTCGCGAATTTCGAGGCTTTGTAATCGCGCAGGAAGGGGGCATAGCGGCTTTGGTTTTTCGCCGCGGGTCGATGAGTTGTTCTTTTAATTTTTTAACGCCGGTTCCCTCATTTGAAAACAATTACTGGCTTGGATATAGCACCCGCACAGTGCAAGAAAAACCCACCGGCGATCGTGTCACCCGGTTGGTTTACGAGCATCTTGGGCAAAACCGATCCGCAATCCTATCAACGGCGCGGAATGCAGGGTTTTGCGAGGCCGATGATTTGGTTCCCTACCACAAAACTTTGCTCAAACCCGAGGACGGTTTTTCTTAAATTAGGTGAGTTGCGGCATCGACAGGTCGCGAATTGGCGCGCACGGAACCAGATTTAAAGACTTGACTGCCACAAGGCTTCAAGCAAACCGGTGAGGCAAATGATGGAACCATTTTCTGATTTAGAGGCAGTCCAAAACCCCGTTGCACGGGCCAGAGGGCTTGCAAACGCACATTACACGGACCTGTCCGTCTATGAGGTTGAAAAACATGCCTTGCTATTTCGGCAATGGGCAGGCTTGGGCGTTGCCGCAGATATTCCACAGATAGGGGATGCAAAGCCAGTTGATTTCTTAGACGTGCCACTGGTGATGATACGCGATCGCTCAAATCGCGTTAGAGTGTTTCAAAACATCTGCAGGCATCGTGGTATGATCTTGATCGACGCGCCTAAAAAAATCGAAGGGGCAATCAGATGCCCCTATCATAGCTGGTGCTATGCCACAGATGGTCGATTGATCAGCACCCCCCATGTGGGCGGTCCGGGTATAAATACCCATGAAGATATAGATCGCGACGCGCTGGGATTGATCGAAGTTGCGAGTTATATTTGGCGCGATATTATCTGGGTCAACCTTTCAGGCACGGCGCCCGCGTTTGAAATAGCCATGGCCGAGCCAATGGAACGCTGGTCTGAATTTGACCAACCGCTTTTTCATGGCGGCGCAGATAGCCGTTTTGAGCTTGCGTTGAACACCAACTGGAAATTGGCGGTTGAGAATTATTGCGAAAGCTATCACTTGCCGTGGGTGCATCCCGGGTTGAACAGCTATTCGCGGCTCGAAGATCATTACAACATTCAATCCGCGGGGTGTTATTCTGGCCAAGGCACCACCGTCTATCGGCAATTAACCGGGAATCGGGCCGAAAATTCCCTGATTTCAAAAATCTAAGTAGCAAATGGAACCAAGCCGCTGAATATCTGGCCATTTATCCAAATGTGCTTCTGGGCACCCATCGTGATCATGCTTTTGCGGTGATTATCGCGCCCTTAGGGCCTGAAAAAAGTATCGAGCATGTACATTTATATTATGCCACAGACGCAACCGAACCAACCTTGCGGGCACAGAACACCGCGCAGTGGAAATCTGTCTTGGAAGAAGATATTTTTGTGGTCGAGGGGATGCAGCGCGGGCGCCATGGACCGGGGTTTGACGGAGGGCGTTTTTCGCCCGCGATGGATGCTCCGACGCATTGCTTTCACGCTTGGGTGGCTAAGACGCTGACAGAAGCACAAAACGAACCGGCCCAGCATTCGCCCGCCTCTGCCTTTGCTCCTGCACCGTGATGCAGCTCGATATTCAGGTGCAAGCGGCGCATGCCCGCCAAGATTCCGCCGCATTGGCAGAGCTCTATGCCGCCGGCAGCGCCACGGCTCAAACGCTTGACGAACAATGCTTTCTTGCAACTCAAGCCTATATTTTTGCGCTTGAAAGCAACCATCCCCTGGCCGAACAGCTGCATGCGTTTTTGGTACAAAACAGGCGTGACGCTTAAGCGATTTGACAAGCCTCAGGCTTTGCAGCATTCCCGCAGTACTACCTGAGTGAGACGGTGCTTAAAAGCCATGGTTTTAAAAACAACAGCCGCGCTGATTAGCCTGGGGGCGCTTGCCGGCTTTATCTGCAGCAAAACCCTTTTGCCATTACCATGGATGCTGGGTCCGTTAGTGGCAACGGCTCTTATTAGCATTTTGGGATGGGGAAATATTCCTTCTTCTTATCAATTCCCGCATAGGTTTCGTATGCTGTTCATTGCCGTGATTGGCGTAATGATTGGCAGCCAGATCACCTGGAAAGTGATACAACACGTACCCAATATACTGCCCAGCTTGCTTGGGTTAATCGCGTTTATCGGCCTAGCTTTGAGCGTCAATTTTTTGATTTTCAGACGCTTGGGCCGATATGATCCTGCAACGGCGTTTTTTTGCAGCGCCCCGGGCGGCTTATTGGAAAGCATTGCGCTTGGAGAAACATATGGCTGTGACAGCCGCATTTTAACCCTGCAGCAATTTCTAAGGGTAATTTTTGTTATCATCCTGGTTCCAAGCGGTCTGTCGCTTTGGATGGGAAGCCCTGTGGGCAGCGCTGCCGGCCTCGCCTTGCCCGGATCTGACCCTTCGCTGTTTACAACTCAAAACCTCTTACTCACGCTGGTGGTTGGTTTGATCGGTTTATATTTGGGGCGCCGGCTGAAATTACCAGCGGGGCAACTCATTGGGCCCGCTTTAGCCGCCGGCCTGCTCAACCTGTCCGGCTATGGCAGCGTACAATTGCCCAATAGCCTGTTGATCATCGCCCAGATCATAATCGGGGTCAGCTTGGGAAGCCGGTTTGTTGGATTTGGCTACGCCGCGCTAAGGCGCAGCGCCAGCCTTGGATTGTTAAGCGCGCTGGCCATGCTGAGCCTCGCGCTTTCCCTCAGCGCGCTGCTCTCGCTTTATACCGGTTTACCATTTGACGTTTTGCTGATCAGCTTTTCGCCGGGTGGGGTGACAGAAATGTCATTGATCGCTCTTAGTCTGCAAACCAGCCCAGCCTTGATCACGGTGCATCACATATTTCGGATCACAGCCACTGTTATTCTGATCACTGGGGTAAGCCGCTTTAGCGCGGTCTTTAAAAGACCTTAAAGATGGGAACCGGACAAACGTTCGGGCAAGCGATTGGCCCAAGCACTGATCGTGCCCGCGCCAAGGCACACGACAATATCGCCTGGCCCCGCCTGCGCCCGCACCAAGGCTTCAAGCGCATCTTCTGATGCCAAAGCCCGGGCATCCCGATGCCCATGGCGCAAAAGCCCATCCACCAAATCATCGCGGCTGGCCCCCACGATCGGCGCCTCACCAGCGGCAAAAATATCACCAATGGCCACAACATCCGCATCATTAAAACAGGTGCAAAAATCATCGAACAAACTGTGCAATCGGGTGTAGCGATGTGGTTGGTGCACGGCGATCACTTTTCCAGAGCAGCGTTGCCGAGCTGCTTTTAATACAGCAGCAATTTCAACCGGATGATGCCCATAATCATCGATGATAGTAACGCCATTGACCTCACCAACTTTCGTAAAGCGCCGGTTCACACCTTTAAAACCGCTTAACGCCGCGCGAATTTCGGCGGCGCTGAGCCCCAAATGCCGCGCCACAGCAATCGCCGATAGCGCATTTGATACATTATGATCCCCAGGCATCGGCAAATGACAGCCCGTGATTAGGGTGTCTTCACCTTGCAAAGCCACGTCAAAAAAGGCTGATCCATCCTTATATTGCAGATTCAGACAGCGCACATCAGCTTGGGCATTAAACCCATAGGTAATCACTTTGCGGTCGGTTATTTTTCCAACCAATGCCTGCACTTCAGCGTGATCCGTGCAGCACACCGCCACCCCATAGAAAGGGATGTTAGAGATAAAGTTCAAAAAACCAGCTTTCAGTGCCTCAAAATCCCCCCAATGCTCCATATGCTCGGGATCAATATTGGTCACGATAGCAATGGTGGCTGGCAAGCGGGTAAAGGTACCATCGCTTTCATCTGCTTCCACCACCATCCATTCGCCCTGCCCCAATCGTGCGTTGGAGCCATAAGCGTGGATAATCCCCCCGTTGATGACCGTAGGGTCAAGACCTCCCCCATCCAAAAGCGCAGCAACCATCGTTGTGGTTGTGGTTTTGCCATGCGTGCCCGCAATCGCCACGTTGGATTTGAGCCGCATCAATTCGGCCAGCATCTCGGCCCGCCGCACAATCGGCAAGCTGGCAACCCGCGCCGCGTCCAGTTCAGGATTGCCCGCTTTGATCGCCGAAGAAATCACAATCACCTCTGCCGCGCCCAAATTATCTGCGCTTTGCCCGATAAAAATCGTTGCACCCAGCGCTTCAAGCCGCGCCGTGATTTTGCTTTCCTTCAAATCTGAGCCCTGCACTTGATAGCCCAGATTAAGCAAAACCTCCGCAATCCCCGACATGCCTATGCCGCCAATCCCGATAAAATGAATTGGCCCAATATCGATCGGCAATTTGGTCATCGCGCTCATGACTTTGCCGCCTCAATCACTTTATGCATCAACGCCGCCAGCTGGTCGGTGGCGTTTTCAATCCCTGACTTGCCCGCCGATTGGGCCATTTTCAAGGCTACCTCCGGCTTGTCAAAAAAATCGGTCAGGATTGCATTCAAAGGCCCCACTTCAAAATCAGCTTCTTTACACAAAATAGCCGCCCCAGCTTGCACCAAAACGGAAGCATTCGAGCTTTGCTCATCGCGCAGCGCGATTGCCAAGGGCACCAATATAGACGGTCGCCCAATCACGGCAATATCTGCAACCGAAGACGCCCCTGCCCGACTGATCACCAGCTGCGCTTCGCTCATCCGCGTGGCAATGTCCTCAAAAAACGTTTCGACCTCTGCCGTGATCCCATTCTCAGCGTAAAACTGAGACACGCGTGGCTGGTCTTCAATCCGCGCTTGATGGCTGACCCTGAGGTTTTGCACAACATTCCAAGGCAAATCCGCCAAAGCTGGCGGCACCACATCCGATAATATGCGCGCGCCTTGGCTGCCCCCGATCACCAAAACCGATAACGGGTAATCCCCAGGCACGATGTAAGGCGCCTTGGCGCGGGCTCTGACAGCCGCGCGCACCGGATTGCCCGTGTGATGACCATTAACACCTTCCGGAAGCGCAGTGGGCCATAAGCCACAGGCAACCGCATCTACACGTTTGGCGAAAATCTGGTTGACCCGCCCCAAAACGCCATTTTGTTCATGCAGCAAACGCGGACATCTTAACACCCATGCGGCGCTAAGCGTGGGAATACTGGGATATCCACCAAAGCCGATCACCACGGTGGGGCGATCGATCAGCATCGTGATCAGCGCCGATACAATTCCAAAAAAGATCTGAAACGGTACAATCAGTTTTGCAAAAATTCCTCCGCGGGCAAATGTTGAAGAGGAAAGGACAACCCGCTTCACCTCGGAAGGAAAGCCTTTTGCATAGCGCGCTCCGCGCCGATCCGTTGCCAGTTTCACGCGCCAGCCCTGCGCCAGCATATGCTCTGCAAGGGCCTGTGCCGGGAACATATGCCCACCGGTGCCCCCGGCAGCCAGAACCAAAAGCGGTTTGCGGCTCATGACCGGGCTCCAAGCAGATCAGACACATCTTTCTGCGGCCGCTTTCGCGTGAAA
>Ga0102887_1001497_pt1 | contig 10468 bp, 7 predicted proteins | sample Colrivmet1550B02_FD_84504 | JGI IMG/M metagenome (GOLD analysis project Ga0102887, IMG submission 84504) | Estuarine microbial communities from the Columbia River estuary - metaG 1550B-02 | ecosystem: Environmental > Aquatic > Marine > Intertidal zone > Estuary | place: USA: Columbia River...
AAACACTTCCATCATTTTCACTAGTCCACTTCCTGTGGGCATTGCAGGAGTAAGGGCAATAATTTTTTCATTTGTCTTTGCTAGATGGAGTAGTGTTTGCCCTAAAATATCTTGATATTTTAGTTTCTGATGTTCATGGGGGTTACTAAGTTTTCCAGTAAGAGGATCAAATTTTCCTGGTGCATGATATGTCACTTGTTCGTTCTCCGCAATAGGAAGACCTTTTCCTTTTGTTGTAACTAGATGAATGATTCTTGGACCTTGTATATTTTTTTGTTGCTCAAAAACCTGTAGCAATGTGTCAATATTGTGTCCATCTATTGGTCCCGAATAATTTAGATTGAGTGATTCAAAAAAGTTGGGAGTAGCGGGACGTTCGTTTTTTACCGTTTCAAAATAGTTTTTCAAAGCGCCCACACTAGGATCTATTCCCATGGTATTATCATTCAAAATAACCAATACATTAGCTAGGGTTGTTCCTAAATGATTGAGTGCCTCAAAAGCCATCCCATTCGCTATGGAGGCATCTCCAACTACGGCAATATGTTGTTTGTTTTCTCCCTTTAGGCTTGAGCTCAAGGCCATTCCCAAGGCTGCAGAAATAGCTGTACCCGCATGACCCGTTCCAAAGGTGTCATAAGGACTTTCTTCTCTTTTTGGAAAACCACTAATGCCTCCTTGTTGACGAAGGGTACTAAAGGCAGTTTTTCTCCCAGTCAGCATTTTGTGTCCATAGGCTTGGTGTCCTACGTCCCAAATCAAAACATCTTTTGGAGTGTCAAAGCAATAATGTAGGGCAACGGTTAATTCTACAGTTCCTAAACTGGAGCCCAAATGTCCTTCTCCTTTTGCCAAGGCGTGAATGATATCTATTCGTAAAGCAGCAGCAAAATCAGAAAGCTCTTTTTTGGGAAGCTTCCTTAATTCCTTTGGGTTTTGTATGGATGCAAAACGATTTTTTGACATGTGGTAAAGGTAAGGTAAAAGCAAATTTATCTTATGCCTTTGGAATTTGTATTTTTGAACATGGAATTAGATGATCAATATTTTATGAAACAAGCCTTAGCTGAGGCTGAAAAAGCTGCTTTTGCAGATGAAGTTCCCGTAGGCGCTGTAGTGGTTGTAGAGCAGCGAATTATAGCTCGTGCTCATAATTTGACGGAACGACTTCATGATGTTACTGCACATGCAGAAATGCAGGCAATTACAGCTGCTGCAAATTATTTAAATGGAAAATACTTGGTTGGATGCACGCTCTATGTGACTTTGGAGCCTTGTGTGATGTGCGCTGGAGCTTTGGTATGGAGCCAATTAGACCGAGTAGTTTTTGGCGCTAGTGATTCCAAGCGGGGATTTCAACAAGCCAATTTAGATTTACATCCTAAAACAATTCTTAGTGGGGGTGTTTTGGCAGAAGAAGCCAAAGCCTTATTGGATGCTTTTTTTGCTAAAAAAAGGAAATAAAAAAAGCGTTTCATTGCTGAAACGCTTAAGTCTTAGTAATAATATATAAATTATAATACGGTGATGCTGGAAGCTTGCTTCCCTTTTTTACCATCTTCTTCTACATACTCTACTTTTGCTCCTTCTCTAAGGGTCACGCCGTTTAGGGCTGAAATGTGAACGAATACGTCTTCTCCAGACTCATCGTTTGTGATGAAACCAAATCCTTTAGCTTCATTGAAAAATTTAACTGTACCAGTCATTGTTTATTTTATTAATTATGCTGCAAAGGTACGTTTAAAATCTATTCGACCTTACTTTTTAACGTTTTTTATTTACCAAAGGCTTTGATTATCAATATTTTTCGTTTTTAAAGTCTATTTTATTTCTCCCTCATTTTCTTCAGATTTTCATCACTCATGGTATAATCTTGAAGGCGTTTTCCTTTCCAATGGTGGTATAAAAAAAGGGGTAAGTAAATAAAAGCACCCCCTAAAACAGTAAATCCAATGATGCGTTCTCCAAGACTAAATTCAATTTGGTTTTTATAATACAATCCAATGGCTAAAGCCCCTAACAATAAAAAAAATAAAATCCGTAAGACAAGTTTCATGATTTTTTTATTTCTTTTTTGCAACAATAGATTTCAAGGATAATTCCTCCAATTGACTTGGGTTTATTTCTGCAGGTGCATCAATCATAATATCTCGCCCGCTATTATTTTTTGGAAATGCAATGAAATCACGAATGGTTTCTTCTCCTCCTAAAATAGCAACTAAGCGATCCAAGCCAAATGCAATTCCACCGTGTGGAGGCGCTCCAAATTGGAAAGCATCCATCAAGAATCCAAACTGAGCTTGGGCTTCTGCTTTTGAAAAACCTAATAAATCAAACATTTGAGATTGAAGCGCTTGGTCATGAATTCGTATGGAGCCTCCTCCAATTTCATTTCCATTTAAAACTAAATCATAAGCATTTGCCTTGACTGCACCTGGATCGGTTTTCAATAATTCAAGCTGATCAGGTTTGGGAGAAGTGAAAGGATGGTGCATGGCATGGTAACGCTTACTTTCTTCGTCCCATTCCAATAAAGGAAAATCGGTTACCCAAAGTGGGGCAAATTCTTCTGGTTTTCTCAACCCGAGGCGTTCTCCCAATTCCATACGAAGGGCGCTCAATTGCGTTCTTGTCGTGTTAGCATCCCCAGAGAGAACTAAAATTAAATCACCTGCGATGGCATCACAACGTTCCGCCCATTGTGCTAGATCTTCTGCGTTAAAGAATTTATCAACTGAGGATTTATGACTTCCATCGGCATTACATTTTACCCAAATAAGACCTTTGGCACCAATTTGAGGGCGTTTTACCCAGTCAATGAGACCGTCAATTTCTTTTCTTGTCATTTCAGCTGCTTTTGGAACAGCAATACCCACGACTAATTCTTGGCTATCAAAAACACCAAATCCTTTACCTTGAGCCAAGTCGTTGAGTTCGCAAAAAGTCATCCCGAAACGAATATCGGGCTTGTCATTCCCGTAGATTTTCATGGCATTGTCATAAGACATTCTTGGAAATGGTTTGGGTTCAATACCCTTTATACTTTTCAGTAAATGTTGCGTCAAGCCTTCAAATTGATTTAAAATATCTTCTTGTTCAACAAAGGTCATTTCACAGTCAATCTGGGTAAACTCAGGCTGACGATCGGCTCTTAAATCTTCATCTCTAAAACACTTTACAATCTGAAAATACTTGTCCATACCTCCCACCATCAATAACTGTTTGAAGGTTTGTGGGGATTGAGGCAAGGCATAAAACTGTCCCTCATTCATTCTAGAAGGTACCACAAAATCTCGTGCTCCTTCCGGAGTAGATTTAATCAAATAAGGTGTTTCAACATCAATAAATCCAGCATCAGTTAAATAATTACGAACGGCCATGGAAACCTTAGAACGAAACATTAATTTTTGTTTCACAGGATTTCTACGAATATCCAAATAGCGGAATTGCATACGTAACTCCTCTCCGCCATCGGTTTGGTCTTCGATTGTAAAAGGGGGTGTTTTTGAAGCGTTTAGTAGTGTTAAATTTTCTACCAGAACTTCTATATCACCGGTATTCATATTGGCATTTTTGGATTCTCTCTCAATAACTTTTCCCTGAATTTGAATTACAAACTCTCTTCCTAAACCTTGTGCTTTTTCAAAAACAGCTTTTGGGGTACGTTCTTCGTCAAAAATTAATTGAGTTATTCCATAGCGATCCCGAAGATCTGTCCAAATAATGAACCCTTTGTTTCTATTTTTTTGTACCCAACCTGATAGGGTAACGGTTTGATTTAAGTGTTCTAGAGAGAGTTCTCCACAGTGATGCGTTCTATACATGGTTTCTATATGTGGTACAAAAATAAAAAATCCTAAGGCGCGAACCTCAGGATTTTGATTTCTTTATAAAACTCTTTTGAGCCAAAGCTTAATGGAATAAACAATAGAGAAGGTTGAAGGGACGATTACAAGGGTTAAAAAGGTAGCAAAAGTCAATCCAAAGATGACCGTCCAAGCCAAAGGCCCCCAAAAAACCACATTGTCTCCCCCTATGTAAATTTTAGGATCCCACTCGGAGAATAAAGAGAAAAAGTCAATATTTAGACCTATTCCCAACGGGATAAGCCCTAATACGGTGGTAATAGCTGTAAGTATTACAGGGCGTAAACGTGCAGTTCCACCCTCTACGATAGCTTCGGTGACTAATTCTTTACTCAGCATTTGGCCTTCTGCTAATTTTTCTACTTCACTTTTTCGATCGATGAGTAATTGGGTGTAATCCAAAAGAACCACTCCGTTATTTACAACAATACCTGCTAGTGCAATAATCCCCATCATGGTCATCAAAATAACAAAAGGCATTTGGAAGGCCATCAAGCCCAAGAATACTCCCGTGAAACTCAAGAAAATAGAAAGTAATATAATGAGTGGTTTAGAAATTGAATTAAATTGAAAGACTAGTAATAGCAAAATTAATCCTAGGGCACTTGCAAGTGCTTTTGACAAAAAAGACATGTTTTTTTCTTGTTCTTCAATTTCCCCAGAAAATTTGAAATTAACCCCATTTTGGAGTTTATATCCATCTAGCGCTTGTTTAACTGCATCAACCACAGCATTTGCATTGTATCCAGCAAGAACAGAGGAATAGAGTGTCACCACCCTATTTAATTGTCGGTGTTTTATTGCACTAAAACTGTTCTTTTTTTCTTGCTCAATTAAAGAGGAAACAGGAATCTCTTTAATCTGCCCATTCGCAGGATCTCTAAAAATAATATTTTGGTTGAATAAAGCATTATTGTCATATCTATTGGCTTCGTTAAACCGAACATTGATATCATAATCATCGCCATCTTTCTTAAAAACCCCTGCTTTAGATCCAAAGAGTGAAGTTCTTAGTAGCTGTCCAACTTGTGCTGCAGACACCCCCAGTTCTCCCGCTTTTTGTCTATCCACTGTCAGTTCCAAGCCAGGTTTATTTTTGTTTACATTTATTTTTAGCTCTTCGACACCAGAGATATTTACACGATTTAAATATTCTTTCATTGTCTCAGCAGTTTGAATCAAACCTAAATAATCTTTTCCCGTAATTTCAATTGTCACAGGATATCCAGCCGGTGGTCCTTTAGCATCTTTTTCAACTGAAATAGATACCCCTGGAAATTTTCCAATCAATTGTTGCTGAATTTCTTTTCTAAAAGACTCACTAGAAACCCCTTGACGGAATTTAAATTCTTGCATTGTTAAGGTAATTTTACCTTTGTTAGGAAGTTCATTTGTGTTTCCGTTATCAATTTGAGGATTTCCTGCACCTTCTCCCACCTGAGCTACCATAGACTCAACTAGAATGTTTACACCTTTTTTATTGTAGGTAGCCCCTTCCATGACCGTCAAAATTTCTTTTTCGATACGCTTTGTTGTTGCGTTTGTTTTTGAAATTGCTGTCCCTTCAGGATATTCTATAAAGACAAATATTTGTTGCGGTTGGTTGTCTGGAAAAAATTCCACTTTTGGAGGAAAAATACCCATTAGAGCAAAAGAAGCAAATAAAAGTAAGAAGGTTCCAGCAAGGAAAGCGATCGGTTTATATCCACCAAGGGCAAAAGATAAGAAGCGTCGGTAACCATTTTCTAGACGTACTAAAAAATTATTTTGAAAGGACAAAGCCATTCTTTTTATAAAAAACTTGTAAAGCCAAAACAGAATTGGCACCAATACCATTAAATTTCCAAAAACACGGGTAGTCGGAGATCCAAATAAAAGAATAATACCTAGTCCTCCCATGAAAATAGTGATTCTCCATAAGCTTTTTGTGCTAATTTCTCGTTCGCTAATTTCCATAAATTGTGAAACGAGCATGGAGTTAAAGAAAACAGCAACCACAAGCGAGGAACCTAATACAACGGAAAGTGTAATAGGGAAGTAGATCATAAATTCACCCATTAAACCAGGCCAGGCGCCCAGAGGGAGGAAGGCGGCGATTGTTGTAGCTGTTGACACAATGATAGGGAAGGCAATCTCACCAATTCCAGCTTTTGCAGCGGCAATTCTGGACATCCCTTCTTTTTCCATGAGGCGGTAGACATTTTCAACGACTACAATCCCGTTGTCTACCAACATTCCTAATCCCATAACAAGGCCGAAAAGGACCATAGTGTTCAGGGTGTATCCCAAAGCAGATAATATCATAAAGGACATGAACATAGACATGGGAATAGCGAAACCTACAAACAAGGCATTACGGAATCCTAAAAAGAACATAAGTACCGTTACGACAAGGATAACCCCGAAGATGATACTATTGACCAATTCACTTACTTGATTTAGCGTGAGATTGGATTGATCGTTGGAAACTTTGATGTCAAGATTAGAAGGCAAACCGATTTTTTCGGGTTGTGCTACTAGAGCTTTAATTTCTTGAGAAGCAATAACTAGATTTTTTCCTCCTCTTTTTACAACATCAAGAAGAACTGCCTTTTTTCCAAAAGAGCGAGCGAAAGATGTTTTTTCTTTCTCTTTAAATGAGATTTCAGCAAGATCACCCAAATAAACAGGACCCTTATCTGTTTTAACCACAAAACCTTTTAAGTCTTCAGGATCTTTAATTTCTCCTGTTAAACGCAACGTTCTTCGTTGACCGCCGCTCACAATGTTTCCACTTGAAATAGTAGTATTTTCTCTAGAAATGGTATTTAGAATGTCATCAAAAGAAACTTTAGCTGCAGTCATTTTATATATATCTACAGCAATTTCAACTTCAAAAATTTGAATTCCTCGAATGTTAACTTCTTTGATTTGAGGCAACTGTTCAATTTGACCCTCTAAAAGTTCTGCGTAAATTTTTAATTGCTCGATCAGGTAATCTCCGTGTAAGCTAATATTCAATATCGGTTGTAGCTCAGAAAAATCTAATTCAAAAATATTAGGTTCAACCTTAGCATTGTTAAAAACAGGCCAGTCGGCACCAGATGTAATTCCATCTACTAAATCTTTTACTTTTTGTTTGGCATCGTCAATAGAGATATTCTCGTCAAATTCCACGTCAATTACTGAAAAGTCCTCAGAAGAGGTAGATCGGATTTCAACTAAATTGGGAACACCTTTTAGTGCTTCTTCTAGAGGATCAGTAACAGTTCTTTCTATATCTTCAGCGGTATTTCCTGGATATATCGTGCTTACAAAAATTTTAGTGTCATTGATTTCAGGAAAGGTTTCACGCGGCATGTTGAAATAAGAACTAATCCCTAAAATCAAAAATATAGCCATGATGACATAGACTACTGTTTTGTGGTCTATTGCCCATGATGCAAAAAGGAATTCTTTTGTATTTGGTGTTTTCATTGATTTAGCCATTATTGTTCAATTCGGGTTACTTTTTGACCCGTTACTAAAAGGCTAACGCCTTCGTCTACAATTAGGTCGTTGGGTTCGATTCCTTCTATTATTTCTACCATTTCATTTTGAGATTTACCCAGGCTAACAAAATGCTGCTCTGTGGTAAAGCCATTATTTTCTTCGGGCGTTTTGAGGATAAAAACAAAAGTTTCTCCTTTTGCATTTTCTCTGACCACTCTAAGTGGAATCATAACTGCCTTAGTGTTAGAATAATCAATTACGCTTAAACGTGCATTTAGGTTTGGCTTGATCAATCCATTTGGGTTTTCAAGAGGCGCTTCGATTCGGAAAGTTCTATTGCTAGGTTGTATAAAGTTTCCTGTTTGACGAATGATAGTCGTTTGGGTTTCATTTAATACAGGAATCGTTACCGTTGCCTTACTTCCTTTGGTAATATTTTTTAAGTAGCTCTCAGGCACATCAGATTCTACATACATACTTTTTAAATTGACTATTCTTAAAATAGGTGACATTCCGGGGGCAACTGTTTCTCCCTTTTTTGCAGTAATTTCATCAATCACACCATCAAACGGAGCATAGATTTTAGTCTTTGAAAGTTGTTCTCTCATTTGAGCTACTTGTTTTTCTTGTGTTTTAAAGCGTGTTTTTGCTTCCAAATACATCATTTCGGATCCAATTTTTTGATCCCATAAACGCTGTGTTCTTTCAAAAGTTGTTTTAGAAAGTTCTAATTGTAACCTCATTTGGTCCAATTGATCCTGGAGGCCTGCATCATCAATGACGGCGAGCAGCATCCCTTTCTTAACATCTTGTCCTTCTACCACTAATATTTGCTCCAGTCGTCCACCAAATTCTGGAACTAATTGCAGGTTCTGGCGTGTCTTAATATTGGCTTGAACTTCAATGATGTGATTGAAAACTTGAGCTTCTGCTTGAAGTGCTGTAACCAAAGTTCTTTTTTCACCTCCCGTTAGTTTTTCAATTGCTGTATTGATCTTTTCTAGATCTTGAGTTAAATTTTTTATTTGACTGGTATAGCTAGCCTTTTCCTTTTGTAACTCTTCTAGATTAGTTGATGAAAACTTTTTTTGGGCCGACTCTCCTTCTTTTTGACCACAGGCAAGAAAAAGTAAAGAAAAACTTAAGAGTATAATTGATTTTTTCATAGTTGTTAAAGTTGGGTATTATTAAGAAGGGTTTCTAAATTTAATTTTTTTTGAACTACACTCTGAATAGATTTTATGTAGTTGTTTTGAGCATTGTATAATTGAAGTTGTGCTTCACGAAATTCAAAAGAACTTGAAAGTCCTTCAAAGTATTTGGTTTGATTTTTTTCTTTAATTCGAGTGGCCAAGGCTAAATTTTCTTTACTGGTAAAGTAATTTTCAACAGCCAATCGATATTCATTGGTGGCAGCTTGTGTTTCAATAAAAATACGTTCTTCGGTTTCCTCCAAGTTTGATTCTGCTTGTTCTACAGCAATTTTAGCTTTTTGGGAGCTAGCACGTCTTATAAAAGAACTAAAAATGGGAACTTGAAGCTTTACACCAAGTAAAGAGGCTCCAAACCATTTTTGATTCGCATCTGTAAAGCTAAAGGTCTCGCTATTTCCGGTATAATTACCATTTAGGAATCCAGAAAGGCGGGGCATATTTTTTGATCGCTCGTATTTGTATAATAATCCTTCAGATTTTAGATTGTTTTGTGCAATTTTGATGTCTATATTATTTTCTATTTTAGGTCTTCCTTCAATAGGAAATTCAAAAAGACTTGCCGTTGTAAGTGTTTCCAATTCATCATTTAAAAACAATGGAGAATCTGTTGGAAAGCCCATCAATAACTTTAACATATCCAAGGTGATCCGCTCGAGGTTTTTTGCATATCGAAATTGAGTTTCAATACTTGATAAAGTCAACCTCAGTTGTTCAACACTTTCTTCTTCTTCAAAACCGTTTCGAAATAATTGAATTAATTCATCCAAATTAGTTTTTAAAGTATCTCTGTTTTTTTCTAAAAAGCTAATGTTAGCTCGAATCAATAAAACAGAAAAATAGGAGTTGATTATGTTTTTACGAATTTCAAGGATTGTTTTTTCTAAAATATTTTCAGAAATATTTAAGTATATTTTGATTCCTTCAAGTCCAACTAAATAGGAGCCATCAAAAATTAATTGATTTAGTGTAACCCCTGCTGTCATCGTTTGAGGAGTTCCAAATTGAACTTCAGCAAACTCCCCTTCTTCTCCGCCAAAAAATTGAGCAGGAATTAAGGATGTAGGTAATTCAATAAAGTTTTGATAGTTTGCTTCAGCATTTATTTGCGGAAGCCCAACAGCAATTGTTTTCCATTTTTCTTTGTAGGCCTTTTGAACCTCAAAACTTGCATTTAGTATAGTGCGGTTATTTTCCAATCCAAAGGCAACAGCTTCCTCAAGAGAGACTGTTTCAGGTAGGTTTTGAGCATGTATGATTCCAATCCCAAAACAGAGAAAGGAAATAATTTTTTTTATCATAGGTTCATTTCTTTTTTATAATTATCCAATTTTAAAGTCCCCTCTGGGGTACATATGGCACGAAGATGGTATTCTGAAAACTTAATCATAAGTTCATCTATTTTGTATCGTTCTACAGGAAAAAGTGCGATGTCTCTTATTCCTCTAATTCCATTAAAGAAGATTCGCATCACAAAATCAACATCAAGTTCTTTACGAAACAATCCTGTTTCTATCCCTTTAAGAATACTTGCGGTAAATAAATTTCCAAGGGCCTTAAATTCCTTGTCTTTTAGTTTGGTGTAGATATTGGGGTAGTATTTTTGAAGTTGATATTGAGGTGATTTTTTTTCATTTGATAAATGCTTCATCGCCTCTTTTTTAAGTTGATATAGCTGAATGATAGGGTCTTTTGAATATTTCGAAATATTGATTATCCTATCTATAATCAAGTCTATATGTTGCATGACACTTTCCAGGACTAGTTGTTCTTTTTTTGGAAAATGAACATAAATAGTTTTTTTAGAAACACCCATTTTTTCAGCGACATCATCCATGGTAACGCTTTTGAATCCATACTGTAAAAAAAGGGAAGTCGCTTGTGCGACAATTTTTTTTTCCATGTTATTTTTTTGCAAAT
>Ga0102887_1001525_pt1 | contig 10401 bp, 4 predicted proteins | sample Colrivmet1550B02_FD_84504 | JGI IMG/M metagenome (GOLD analysis project Ga0102887, IMG submission 84504) | Estuarine microbial communities from the Columbia River estuary - metaG 1550B-02 | ecosystem: Environmental > Aquatic > Marine > Intertidal zone > Estuary | place: USA: Columbia River...
CAAAAATAAACCTAATCCGACTCGCTACAATTTATGGATGTATCAGAACTTCATGATCATGGAAGGAATGGATGCACTGGGTGAAGTAACTGGGAACCAATCCTATAAGAATTATACGAAGCGAAGTATCGATTTTTTTGCCGCCTATCAATCCAAGTTTGGCGATTCGATGACGGGTCCGAAACAGTACTCCAAGCCACGACAGTTGTGGCAGACCGGCATGGTTGCAACCTTTGCAGAGCATCACAAGATGAGACCGAACCCAGAGTTTGTTCGTGGGATGAAAACTGTCGATGATCTGTTCGCCAATGCACCCACTTTTGATGATGGCGTGCTTGTTCGTAATAAATCAAATGAACATGGCCTGGGCTTGCAGATCGATGACCTCTACATGATGGTTCCCTACTGGTGCCGAAAGGCGGAACTACTTGAAGATAGCAAGTGGTTGGACCGAGCGATCGAGGAAACTCTACACTATTTCGATTATCTTTGGGATCAAGAGGACAAGCTGATGAACCCACTTTGGCTACAAAAGAGAAAGGGTCCTTATGGTCTTTATTGGGGCAGGGGAAATGGTTGGTATATAATGGCGATCACTGATTTGCTCACTTTCATTCCTCAAGACCATCCCAAGCGAAGGGAAGTACTTAATGACTACCGTACTTTCATTAAAGGCATCATCGCTAGACAGGGTGAAGAAGGCCTATGGCATCAGATTCTCGACAAGCCTGACTCTTATCAGGAAACCTCCTGCTCGGGGATGTTCACCTACTGCATCCTAAAGGGTATCAATGAAGGATGGTTGGATGATCGCTTTTTCAAAGTCGCAAAGAAGGGATGGCATGGATTGCTAAGTGTGGTAAATGAAAACGATGAACTCACGGGGGTTTGTCCACCTTCCGACATTAGCGAAGATCCGAACTATTACTTAATAGGCAGAGCTCCCAGAGTACATGACCAGCACGGTATCGGTCCGTTTCTTCTTGCGGGTGCGGCTTATTTACAGGCGAATAAGAAATTAATGAAATAATTCGGGTTCAAACAATATTATCGTAGACCGGTCTTTTCAAATATAAGAAATCGAATACTTAAGATATATATCATTATTATGAAAAATCCCTTTGCATTAACCATCTTCCTAAATGCTCTGCTTTTGTGTTCAGCCCATCTGGTAGCTTCATCGGGTACGATTGTTGAACGGGAAACCAGTTTGCCCCTAGCTTATGATGTGGATGTTTTGGTTGCCGGTGGGTCTCTGGCAGGAGTGGAAGCCGCCTGTGCCGCTTCAGATAAGGGTGCATCCGTACTAGTTATTGAATCCCGTCCCTATCTCGGTTACGACATCTGTGCCAATCAGAAATTATGGCTCGAGCCTGGGGAAAAGCCACAAACTGACATCACCAGATGGATCTTTGATGGTAAGAGGCAACAAACCCCTATGAAGGTAAAGGGCCTCTTGGACCGGGTGTTGTTAAAAAGAAATATTCAATTTCTAACCGGTAGTTTCCCGGCAGAGTTATTGGTTGATCCAAAAGGAAAGCCCGCGGGTATGACCATGGTGAACCGCAGTGGGCGTCAGGCCGTCCGTGCTAAAGTCATTATAGATGCAACTCCATATGCCGCTTTAGTGCGTCAATTGCCTGATGTTTTAACGGACTTTAACCCAGGAAAGAAGCAGGCATCGTTTACGGTCATTGGAGGTGATTTAAAGAAAGCAAATGACACCATCCAGGGTAAGCAACTCCCGGATGTAATGTTTTCCGTAAAATTTCCAGTTAAGAAAAATAAGAAACAGGAATGGATCTCGAAAGATTACCCAGTCTATCAGTACGATGCAAAAATTGATTTAAAGGAAGACACTTATCGTGCACATAGCAAAGCGATCCATCAGATCCGGTCCATGGTTTCCGATCCAGACATGGCTGATCATTCAGAAGGGCTCCTGGTCTTTCCTGAGCACATGATTAAAACTGAATCCAACAATGATGATCCTGCTGCATTGGAAAACTATCTTCCCCGGGGATTTGGAAATCTTTTCGTATTAAACGCATACGCGGGAATTAAAAATGAGACCACCCGTCATCAACTTAATAACAGTCCTTACAGGCTTGCTCCAATTGGTAAGGAAATCGGAAAAGCAGCGGCCGAGCTTGCCAGTAAAACTGAGGTACCTAAAGACTTTGATTATTTAGCATCCACCGGTGATGAGGCGAAGTTCGCCGTTTCAGAATCTGCGAAGAGCTTTCGTTTTAATGATCGCCCAGAAGTGAAGCTTTCAGGGAATCAGCTACCCGTTTTGGGCCGCTGGGATGTCGTGGTTGTGGGTGGTGGCACATCGGGAGCCCCGGCTGCCTTGGCTTCTGCCCGAGCGGGTGCCAGAACTCTGGCGATTGAGTATATGGATGAATTGGGCGGAGTGGGAACGGCTGGGATGATATCAACTTATTGGTATGGTTTTCGAAACGGGTATACCGCAGAGGTCGATAAGGCTCTTGGTACGAAAGAGAGCTGGAATCAAATTCAGAAGTCGGAGTGGCTACGTCAGCAAATCATGAAAAGTGGTGCTGAACTTTGGTTTGCCAGCTTTGGGTGTGGCACTGTGACCAAAGGCAATAAAGTTGTCGGAGTAGTTGTGGCCACTCCTTTTGGCCGTGGGATTGTTTTGGCCGATGTGGTTGTTGATGGTACGGGCAACGCAGATATTGCTGCAGCTGCCAATGCAAACACGCATTACAGCATTTCCAAACACGGAGATTTATCCGTGCAGATATCCAATTATGCATCGAGGAGACTTTGGGGAGGCACACATAACCCAGCCAGGTATATGCTTAATGATAATGATATCTTTGATCGCTGGCACCTTAAGCTATCTGCCAGGCAAGAGATTTATGGCAGGGCAAAAAATGCAGGAACCGGAGGGGTTCACGATATGGGACAGCTCATCCCTTCCCGTGACCGTCGACGCATCATAGGTGAGTATACCTTAACGACCGAAGATATCCTTACTAACCGTACATTCCCGGATACCATCAGTCACCATCGGAGTAACTTTGATGCCGGAGCTCATCCGGATACCGAAATGTTTTTAATCAAAGATATGAAGGGTCCTGTATTCACCTGTGACATGCCTTACCGATGTGTCATCCCCCAGGGTTTGGAGGGAATTCTGGTGATTGGTTTGGGTGCCAGTGCAGACCGAGATGCCATGACTTTAGTACGGATGCAACCTGACCTGCAAAATCAGGGATACGCGGTGGGCACGGCCGCTGCGATGGCAGTCCTCAGGGCACGGGGGAAAGTTCGCGATGTTGATATTAAGGCTCTACAGAGAGAACTGGTCAGGAAGAACTGTCTAGAAAAGCGTGTGCTTGAGGATGTGGATTCCTTTCCGTTGAGTGCGAATACCGTCAAAGAGGCAGTCAAAACTCTTGAAGGTTTGACGATTGATGTTCATCAAAAGCCTGAACATGACGACACCCATAAAGCTTTGGCGGTTGTGATCAGTCATCCACAAGAGTCCATTCCATCTTTAAGAGATGCTTACCAAAAAAGTGCAGAGCCCAAAGTGAAATTAAATTATGCCCGGATTTTAGCTATCCTTGGAGATCAGACTGGAAAAGAGACACTCGTGGAAGCCGTGAAGAAAGCACCTAATTGGGGGAAAGGCTGGGATTACAGTAACCAACGTAAATATGCCAATACCTTTGGTCCTATAGATCGCATCGTGATCGCCCTGGGATTTTTAAACTCAGCAGAAGTTTATGCACCCTTATTGGAGAAGCTGGATCAATTAACCTTGAAGAGCCCGCTTTCTCATTACAAGGCCCTCTGTCTTGCTTTAAGAATGAATAAGGATGATTCACTGGCCGAGCCCTTGGCTCGTTTTCTTAAAGAGAAAAAGTTGAAAGGGCATACACAAAGACTCAGCTATTACAATGAGCAAGAAAACCAAAAAAATGTCTATGTTCGTCAGGGTGTGAATACAAAAGGCGGATCCATGGTGAATAATAAATTTAAGGAGCTTTTGGTTGCGGCACTTCTTTTCGAATGTGGTGATTACCAAAATCAGGGACGCGAGATTCTTGAGGTCTACACCAAAGACGTGAATGGTCACTTTGCTGAGTATGCCCATCGCGTATTGAGTAATGGATCCGCAATCAGTTTCATTGGGGAATAGCAGGATTAGTGAGAGTAACGATTTGAAGGCTCAAGTATCTAAGGGAGAATTGCAGAGGCAATGACTAGTTCGATGTTGAATCGCCGGAATTTCCTGAGTCTTGGTACAGGGATGGCCACCCTGATGGCCCATGGTACTTCCTGGGGAAGCGATCCTGCCTTAAAAAAATATTTCCGTAAGGCCAAGGCACTGGGGACAGATGTTAAGATCACGGTTTTACATCGCGATGAGGAGATCGCTATGAATGGTATCGATACAGCCCTCGGTAAAATTGAGCACATCGAACAATTGATGAGTCTGTACCGTCCGGACAGTCAACTAAGTCTGCTCAACCGCAAGGGTGTTTTACGAAACCCCCATCCGGACTTGGTAACGGCCCTGAAAAAATCTATCGAGTTGTCACGTCGTACCGGGGGGGCTTTTGATGTGACGGTCCAACCCCTTTGGAATCTTTATACCCGTCATGCTCAATCCGGATCTCTTCCGTCTGAACATGAAATTGCAAAGGTTCGAGGAAGAATCGGTTGGGAGCATGTTCGTATTGAAGAAGATGTTATCTTTTTTGACCGACCCGGTATGCAAGTCACTCTAAACGGAGTGGCCCAGGGAATGGCTGCTGATTTTGCAAGACAGGCTTTGGAAGAGGGGGGGATTAGGGATGCCCTGATTGATGCCGGGGAGTTTAATGCAATTGGTTCTCCCAGAAGAACGGATTCTTGGCAAATCGCTGTCCAACACCCCAGGCAGGATGGTAATATTGCCAAAATTGGATTGCAGGGTCGCTGTCTTTCCACTTCCGGGGATTATGGTACAAAATTTTCCGATGATTATCGGTATCATCATTTATTTGATCCCCGTACCGGTATTTCACCCACTAAATTATCAGCAGTATCAGTATCAGCTCCAACGGCCCTCGAAGCCGATGCTCTTTCCACCGCGCTATTTGTTCTGGGTCCCGAACAAGCAAAAGAAATGGTAGAATCTATGGATTTGGTGGATGCCTTGTTCATAAGCAAGTCGGGCAACATGACGGCTACGGATGGATTCTCGCTTATTTAGGAAAATGGGTGGATCAATGAGCAAGTTAGCTTTTCTCTCCGTATTTCGATCAGCCGCTTGGATAAGCTTATTATCAATTTGCTTCTTGATCGGATGGCTCTCTCCTGTTGATGCCAAGGAGATAAGCGCGATTCAACTAACCGATCCAGTTTATCCAAAGAAACCGAAAAAGGAACACAGTCTCACTGCTTACATTGATGAGCAGGGATTTCCCTCGGGGTATAGTATGGAATTGATTAATGAGGTCTGTCTGGATGGAGTCTGTAAGCTTGTGGAAGTCACCATGTATTGGGATGCGATAGGTTTCTACCAAAGTTTAGAATATCCAGAGGGGAAACCGCTGACCAAGGTTGAACACGAGCCCTTTGTTCCTGCTGACTATGAAAAACTTGATTCCATATTAAAAGACCGCGACTCTATTTTGGATGACCATGAGCTTGGCTTTCTTGCATCTGAAAAAGATGATAAGAGCCCAGAAGGAGAGGAGGATGATGAATACCAGGATGTTGATGGCGTTTCCAAGGCGACGCCCGGAGCCGTCAAAGAAGCGGTGGTCAAGGATGCTGCGTGGACTACCTGGGTGCTATGGAAGTATGCAAACACGGAGTTGGTCACCATTATGCAGGACATTACCAAATCCCGAATTTCCCCCAAATTTCTGCAACACCTGCTTGATAGCAAGAATTGGCAAAAGATTGAGTTTGTACTCAACCATTTACTGGAACAGAAACCCGTAGCACCTCAATATATTGATAAGGTGGCAGAGGTCATGCCTACAGCAGGGATCGATCATATTGAGTTGGCGATTGAATATCTCCAACAGGCGAGCCCGGACAAAAGTGTCTGTTATCAAAAACTCATTGGTGCATTGGGGAAACTTGACGAATATGGTGCCGCCATGGTCATCGAACTACTTCAGTCTGATGATCAACTGGAGGACAAAATAATTGAGGAGTTCGCATCGAGTTTGGTGAGTCAGCAATACTATCCGATACACCTGGGCCTGCGCCTTATTGAAAGTCGTGAATTCTTTTCCAAATCCGTCGAGACTAACATTGTAAAACTGCTCCATAACCAAGATTTTTTTATCGCCCGCCGGGCAAGCGACTTTCTTTCGAACCAGCAGCTTTCTGCATCAGCAAAAGAAGAATTCGAGTCATTTAAGGTAAAGTATGCTGACCGGTTGTGATCCTGTTCCGGTCGAGATTTTTTTTTGGATTAGCAGTTATCTTCTTTCTGTTTTTGAGCTTAAGAGCCCAATCCCTCGAGATTGAGGATGCCACTAACCAAAAGAACCTTGTTGGGATAAATTATTCTACCTGGCATTCTCTGGCCTTCAGAAAAAATATCCCCATTCGTAATATTCAGGAAATCCTAAGTGGTGGAGGGCAGTTTGGTCCCCGGGCATCCTGGCACTTCTGGGCGAAACCCGCAGTTGGCTATTACCGGGGAGATAATGCCATGGTCATGGATTACCATTTTGACCTGTTTGAGGAGGCTCAGATTGACTTCATTATATTGGATGCAACGAACCTTTTTCCTCATTCGAAGAAGAAGGATGAATACCTATATGAGCCCTTCGAGGTGATGATGAAACTTATGCGTAATCGGGAGGAAGCGGGCAAGCAGTCTCCACGCATTATCATCTGGTCTCCCGGTTTACTGGCCAATGAACTCCATGACCGCTACTTCTCGAAGTCCGAGTACAAGGATATTTGGTTTTATTTGGATGAAGGGAAGGGGGCTAAACCGATGTTTCTTAGCAGGCTTGATATCGATAAAATTCCTAATCATGTAAATCGCCAGCTTACGGTTCGGGCGATGTGGGGGCTCAACACCAACCTTGCCGATCGGGAATGGTCATTTCTTGAGAATTACCCGCAACCCGTTGCAATGTTCGATGGGAAGCCTGAACAATTGGTTGTATGTACTGCCTTGCAGAAGAATTATATGACCAATGAGGATTTGGCTACACCCCGTAAAAGTGGCAAGACTTTCCAGCTTCAGTGGTCACGAGCCTTTAAAATCCGTCCTAAGTTTGTAATCATTACCTGGTGGAACGAACTGATGGCCCAGCGCCAAAAAGACGCTCCCAATGGTCAGGTCCAGTTTACTGATATGTTCCGCCCTGAATACTCCCGCGACATAGAACCAGTCCAATCTCCGTATGGGGATATGTATTTCCGTTTGATGCGCGATTATATTAAGGCCTACAAGAAGGGAGTACCTATGCCCACGAACCTCCTAGAGCTTCATAGTCGGGAGTCCGATCGATTGGACTTTGATATGGATGGAATTCCCAACTTAATCGAAGGCACTAATGATTCTGATGGAGATGGAATAGTAGATCAGTGGGACTTGGATTCAGATAACGATGGCATCCCCGATTCTCAGGAAAAACATGCTGATTCACACTAGGAAGCATTTAACCGTTTAATAGGCTGTTAATTCATGTCTGAAAAATAACTTTTTAATTCCTACGAAGCGTTATATGGCAAAAATGACCACTAGCTAATCTTGAACCTTATCGAAGTCTCGGGAAATGCTCTGCAAAGACTTCGACTTATATGGCACGGTTGTTTGGTACTACAAAGACGGATCGAAGAAGGAAGAAACTCACTGGGTGAAAGGCAAGGTACATGGCACTCAGATTGGGTGCCGCGAGGACGGGTCGAAGGCAATGGAAACCCTCTATGAAGACGGAAAAGAGATTTCACGAAAAGAATTCTAGGATAACATCAAGTCGATCAAGTTAGGCGTATGTTTGTGGCTTTGCTCATACCATAATTTGGAATCCATCTGAGATAAATTGTCACCAACTGGCGGAAAAAGTCTGTGCGTTTTCCTGAAAGTGTTTAATGTGAAAAGCTTTTCAAACTATATGTTCAATAGGATATCTATTTTAGTTTTTGGCCTTTTATGCCTTTTCATATCTCTTCCCAGCGCAGCGTCTGAGACTGGTCGTTCTTTGGGGGAGAAAGCGGACCAATCATTTGGGGAATCTGTGGTTGTTGGTCTTATTGGGGATTCTACGGTTGCAGTTCAATCCGGTTGGGGGCCAGCCTTTAGCAAGCGTTTTAATGAACGGGTGAAGATAATTAACTACGCAAAGAATGGAGCCACGCTGCAGGCCCTTTCGCATAGACTTGACGAACTCATGGAACTCAATCCTGATTATGTTCTGATTCAGTTCGGTCATAATGATCAGAAGAGGTATGACCCATCGGTTTACAGCGATCGTCTGAGATCCTATGTGGAGCGGATAAAGAAATCCGGCGGGAAGGCGGTAATTGTGAGTTCGGTAACCCGCCGAAGTTTCAACGCGGATGGAAAGATCGTTTCCAATTTGGTCAAAAATGAGAAATACAGCTACAAGGCGACTCTGACCGACTATGCAAGGGTCGCCGAAGCGTTGGCCAAGGAATTAAACTTGCCATTCATCGACCTGCACCGAGTCAGTATTGCCCATCATAACAAGATAGGCCGTGAGGAGAGCATGACTTACAATTTTATCGAAGGTGATAAAACCCACTTTAATAAAAAAGGGGCCGAAGCGATTACGGATTTGATTATCAAGGAATTGGAAACCGCAGTGCCGGAACTCGCCGACTTCTTAAAGTCCGGCGAACCTGTCGATCGGGGTGTAGCAGAATTAGTGGAATCCAAGTACGATCTCATCCGCACGGCCCATGATGAGAATGCGGAGAAATTCTTTGAGAATGTGATGAGGAAAAAGAATATCATTCCCTTGCATGGTGCTTTTGCCCGTTTCTGGCTGAATAGGGAATTGCCGGAAGCGAACCGACTTCTACAGGAAGCACTGCAGGGAATTATCGAACAAGAAAAAGGGGAGGGGGAGAAGACGGTTGAGATAGCCTATTCTGAGCATGTCAAATGGCAGATGCGTACATGGAACCGAATCTATCAATTATTTAATGATAAGAGCACTTTTTACCCAGGTCGCCTTGATGGGAAGACGCAGGAAATGATCGAGCAAATGTTCTGGCTCTATGTAAGCAAGATGAGCCGTTTTGAAAGGGCAGGACTTGATCATATCTGGAGCATCCATGGTTCGGAGAATCATGAGATGATGCACTACAGTAATGCTTTGCTCGCCCTGCAGGCACTAAAAAATAGCCCGAAGTACAAAGGTCGTAAATTACCCGACGGACGGGACATTCAAACTCACTTCAGGGCATGGAATACTTACTACAAGGAATACTGCGTATCCCGTGCCAAGCATGGTCTTTTGGTCGAAGCATTTTCTGCCTATGGCCCGAGCTATACCCTGCCTGAAATTATGAACATGCGGGATCTTTCTGAAGATGGAGTTCTTAGGGAACGGATGGACAAATTACTTCATCTGATCTGGGCGGACTGGGCAGTGGGTCAGTTGAATGGAGTTCGTGGGGGCGGCCGAACCCGGATATATAAGGATGATCCAGAAAATATAAGACAGCTAACCCAATGGGGATCAGGAGACCGTTGGCGTAATATGAGTAAGATACTTCTGAATGAAAGCGAGTGGTGGTCATCCTGGCGGTTGCCCAACCATCCGATACAGGGAATGGCATTTGTTATGGCTACTACTGAATACCGCTTGCCCGATGTCATTATGGATATCGCTCAGGATGTGGAGGGGAGGGGAGAGTATACCTATGTCGCCCGCCGGATTGCCAAGCAGAAGCAAATATTGGCCAAGGATATTCCAGTAAAGCATGCACCATGGTATGCCTTGGATCCGGAGGATCCCCGTATGATCGGCTACGATTACTGCACGCCGGATTATGTCATGGGCTCTTTACTTATCGATCCCACGCTGCCACGGGTTTCATCTCACTTGTACCAGGAGGGACAGGATTTACTGGAAGGCTATCCAGCCCTAACATCTCAGAACCGGTACCATAGCATCGTCTTTGCCTCTAATGTGAATGCCCGAGTGGTTCCTCAATGCGAAGGGCTGGCTAACGGCAAGACCTATGGAGAGCAACAGGCCGTACAGTACAAGAATGTTTTATTAGTTCAGCGACATGCTGAGGCTAAGACCACGGGTGATATGCGAGTGATCTGGGGTGGTAAAGGTATGAAGAGCCGACTGGTTGAACGCAGTGGTTGGATGATCCTCAAGGAGGGGGTTGCATGGTTGGGTGTGAAAGGATTTTCCC
>Ga0102887_1001528_pt1 | contig 10394 bp, 10 predicted proteins | sample Colrivmet1550B02_FD_84504 | JGI IMG/M metagenome (GOLD analysis project Ga0102887, IMG submission 84504) | Estuarine microbial communities from the Columbia River estuary - metaG 1550B-02 | ecosystem: Environmental > Aquatic > Marine > Intertidal zone > Estuary | place: USA: Columbia River...
AATGCAGATGAGCTCAACGAGCGTTTCAACGCTTGGTTGATCAACTAATTTGATTTTGGTGGGGCGCTCTTGGGCGCCCCATTCTCTTTTTATTTTGGGATCTTGAACCTATGACGGACTCCTCTGAACCGCTTCTTGCGGTAGATGGTACCCCCCTAAAGCGGAAATTGGCACAATCGATGTTTCGAAGCCGAGCGCGGGCCTTTGGTCTGGCTCTTCCGCTTTTGGCGTTTATCATTGTGGTTTTTGTCTACCCTATTTTGGATTTCTTGCGCCAATCAGTCTATGATGCGCGGTTCGCGACGCTGATGCCTGCGACCTCTGAGGCCATGGCCGATTGGGATGGCAGCACGGCGCCGACCGAACAGATGGCCGCCGCCTTGGTGGCCGATTTGGTGGTGGCAAAAAAAGAAAAAACCATCGGGAAAGTGGCCACGCGGGTCAACCGCGAGCTGAGCGGCACCCGGAGCCTTTTTACCAAGACCGCCCGCAACGCCAAGAAAATGAAGCCGCCCTACATGGAGGCTTTGATCAAGAAAGACAAAGATTGGGCTGATATTGAAACTTGGCATGCGATGAAAACCGCCAGCCGGATCTTTACGCCCGCCTATATTGCGGCGGCTTTGGACCGCAAAATGTTGGCCGACGGGTCCATCATACAGCAAAGTGAAGAACGCCGCATTCACGTGCAGCTTTTCGCGCGGACAATGGAAATTTCCTTTTTGGTCACGATATTTTGCTTGATCCTCGGCTATCCCATTGCCTTTCTGATGGCCTCCCTGCCGCTGCGCACCTCGAACTTGCTGTTGATCTTAGTGCTTTTGCCATTTTGGACGTCGCTGCTGGTGCGCACCACCGCTTGGATCGCCATGCTTCAAGCTCAAGGGGTGATGAATGACCTCTTTGTGGTCTTTGGTCTGGCGACGGATGAGGATCGCTTCAGTTTGATCTACAACAAAACCGGCACATTGATTGCCATGACCCATATTTTGCTGCCCTTCATGATCTTGCCATTGTTTTCTGTCATGAAAACCATTCCACCCAGCTATGTGCGGGCGGCCAAGTCGATGGGCGCAACGGATTGGACGGCCTTTTGGCGCGTCTATTTCCCGCAATCCGTACCGGGCATTGGGGCAGGGGCTTTGTTGGTCTTCATTTTGGCCATTGGCTATTACATCACCCCGGCGCTGGTTGGCGGGCAAGATGGGCAGATGGTGTCAAACATCATCGATTTCCACATGCGAAAATCACTGAACTGGAACCTTGCGGCGGCCCTGGGGCTGGTGATGCTGGTGTTCGTGATGTTCCTCTTCTGGGTCTATGACCGCGTGGTGGGCATCGACAATATGAAACTGGGATAAGACCAATGACAGGTGACTATCGTTATATTCCACCCAAACCCCCGCTGGGGTTCACTGTGGGAATTTTGGCAGGCTTTGGCGGCTTGGCCGGTTTGATGACTGCCCAGGGCGATACAGGGCTCATGCTGCCCTTTTTGGCCATTGGCGCGGCGCTCTTTGCGGCCTTTTCTTTTGCCGTAACCCGGCTTGGGGATCGGGGACGTTTGGCCGCATGGCTGGGTGTGATCGCCTTCTTCGCTGTCGGAACTGGATTGGTTGGCTTTGCTTACGGCGTGTTGATGGCCATTGTGGGCTATATTGCCGGTGGCATGACCTGTTGGCTGGCTTCGGGCCGCTATCGATTGAACCTGCCGCCCTATGCCACGGCGCGGCAAGTGCTCTGGTTCTACAGTTTTCGCGTGATTTGCGGCATGATCTTTGTCTTTTTGATTATGCCGATTTTCGTGTTGATCCCTTTGAGCTTTAACCAAGAGCCCTATTTCAGTTTCACCCCCGGGATGCTGCGCTTTGATCCACTGGCCTATTCGATGCGCTGGTATATCGACATATTGCAAAATGGCATGGTGGATCCGGAGGCTGTTGTCGGTTGGTGGAGTGATATGTGGTCGAATGCACAATGGATTCGCTCCATTCGCAACTCCTTTTTCATTGGCTTCTGGGCCACGATGATCTCGACAGCTCTGGGCACTCTGGCCGCAGTTGGCCTGTCCTCCAGCGATATGCCCTGGCGCCGCCCAATTATGGCCTTGTTGATTTCACCGATGATTGTGCCCTTGGTGATCACCGCCTCGGGTCTGTTTTTCTTTTTCTCGAGTGTCGGCTTGGCGAAGACCTATCTTGGCATCATTCTGGCTCATGCGGCTTTGGGCACACCATTTGTGATCATCACGGTGACGGCCACCTTGTCGGGCTTTGATCAATCCCTGACCCGGGCCAGCGCGAATATGGGGGCGGGGCCGATCCGTACCTTCTTCAAGGTGCAAATGCCATTGATTCTGCCTGGGGTCATTTCCGGGGCGCTTTTTGCCTTTATCACGAGCTTTGACGAGGTCGTGGCGGTGTTGCAACTGGCGGATGTGCGCCAGCGTACGATCCCGCGGCAGATGTTCAGCGGCATTCGTGAGCAGATTTCGCCCACTATCTTGGCTGTCGCAACGATCTTGGTCATCATCTCGATCTTGCTTTTGACCACGGTGGAATTGCTGCGCCGCAGATCGGAGCGTCTGCGCGGTGTCAGCCCCTCCTAAGGCAAAATTTATCGCCTGGCGTCGGTTTTCATGAGGACAAGCGACGCAATTTTCCTTTTTTGCTATGAAACTCTGCTAGTCTTGCAGGGAAAAAGCAGGGGAGGGGCATATGGCTGAACTTGAAACATTGCAGATGCTGATTGATGGCCAGTGGTGCGCGGCCTCGGATGGGGCGGCCTTTGACTGCATTGATCCCTCCACCGGCCTGGCTTGGGCCCGCATCCCAGAGGCCACCTATGCGGATGTGAACCGAGCTGTGGAAGCCGCAGCGACGGCCTTGGACGGTCCGTGGGGGGCTATGACCCCCACCCAGCGCGGCAAGCATTTGGCCCGGCTGGCAGATCTCTTGGCGGCCCATTCCGAAGAGATCGGGCGCATCGAGACCCGCGACACCGGCAAAATGTTCAAGGAAACCGCTTGGCAGGCCACCTATATAGCCGAATATTTGCATTTCTTTGCGGGTGCCGCCGATAAGATCAGCGGTGATACATTGCCGATTGATAAGCCCGAAATGTTTGTGTTTACGAACCGAGAGCCCTTGGGGGTCATCGCGGCGGTGATCCCTTGGAACAGCCAAATGTTCCTCACCGCGACCAAGATGGGTCCAGCGCTGGCCGCGGGCAATACGATGGTGCTGAAGGCCTCCGAACATGCCAGTGCGCCCCTCTTGGCCTTTGGGAAGTTGGTGGCTGAGGCCGGTATCCCGCCCGGTGTGGTCAATATCATTACCGGGCATGGCGCGGTTTGCGGTCGGGAATTAACCCGGCATCCGAAAGTGGCGCGCGTCGCGTTCACGGGCGGGCCGGCGGCTGCGGCACAGGTGATCAAGAATTCTGCGGAAAATTTTGCAGAAGTGAGTTTGGAATTGGGCGGCAAATCCCCGATTATTGTTTTCGACGATGCCAATATCGAGAGCGCTGTGAATGGAGCGATTGCTGGGATATTCGCGGCCAGCGGTCAATCCTGCGTGGCGGGCTCGCGGCTCTATTTGCATGACGACATAGCGGATGACTTTTTAGCGCGTATGCTCAACATCGCCCGCGGCATTGTCATTGGCGATCCGCAGGACGATGCGACGGAAATGGGCCCCCTATGCACGCTTGGTCAAATTGAACATATCGAGCGGCAAGTGACCCTGGCCATCGAGGAGGGGGGCAGGCTTCTTTGCGGCGGCCGCCGCCTTGCGAGGCCGGGTTTGTTCTTTGAACCCACCATCATCGAATGCCCGCGCCAAGATATGACCATTGTCGACACGGAGCTCTTTGGCCCGGTGCTGGCCGTCCAGCGGTTTCGCACGGAATCGGAGGTTTTGGCTCTGGCCAATGACACCAAGCATGGGCTGGCCGCGGGGCTGTTTACCCGCGATGGCGCCCGGCAACTGCGGTTGGCCAAAGCATTGAAATCCGGAATGGTTTGGGTCAATACCTACCGAATGATTTCGCCGATTGCTGAATTTGGAGGCGTGAAAACCTCCGGCCATGGGCGGGAGGCTGGGCTGCAAGCCATGTATGATTACACCCGGGCCAAAACCATCTGGGTCAACCTGTCGGATGATCCTATCGCCAACCCCTTTCAACCAAGGTGATCAGATGAAGTTTCACATTGCGATAAATTTAGAACGTATGGATGCGCAGACAGATATGCGCGCGGTGCGCGATCATGTCCTCGAAATGGTTCAAATGGCTGACCGAGCTGGCTTTGAAATTGCTTGGGCGGCGGAGCATCACGCGCTGGAAATGACTATTGCGCCCAATCCGTTTCAAATCATGACGTGGTGGGCGGATCACACCGCTAACATCCGCTTGGGATGCGGCGTGGCCAATGCGGCCTATTGGCACCCGATCAATCTGGCGGGTGAAGCGGCCATGGTTGATCTTCTGTCCGATGGGCGGTTGGATTTGGGCCTGGGTTCGGGGGCCTATCAGCGTGAGTTTGACCGTATGAAGCCCGGATTGGTCCAAAGTGACAGCTGGCGCTATATGCAAGAAATGCTGCCTTTGGTGCGCAAGCTTTGGCAGGGGGATGTGACACATGACGGAACATATTGGCAGTTCCCTGCGGCCACATCCTGCCCCAAGCCGCTGCAAGGCGAGGTGCCAATGTGGGTTGCGGCCCGCTCGCCCATCACCTTTGACTATGCGGTGGCCAATCACTGCAACATTATGTCTTGGCCGTTTTCCATGCCCTTTGCGGAGGCGGAAAAATATAAAGCGCAGCTCGATGAGGCCATTGAGACAGCGGGCAATGGCTGGGATGGCACATTCGCCATGATGCGCCACACGGCGGTTTACGAGACAAAAGAAGATCGCGCCGCAGCCATGGCCGCCATTCGCAGCGTTTTGGGAAGATTTGGCAATCTGATGACCAAAACTGGAGCGGTGCACAATGGCTTTCCTGATGAGGTCTCTGCGGAGGACTTAGAGGGCAATGTCCGTGTAGATCCAGAAATGCTTGAGGAAAATCTGATGTTTGGATCGCCCGAACAGGTGATTGCAAAACTGCGCCGTTATGAGGCTTTGGGCGTTGATTCTTTTATTTATTATGCGTCAATGGGGTTGGGGATGGCGGAGCAGAAACGCTCCCTCCAAAGTTTCATTGACCATGTTATGCCAGAATTTACCTGAAGGATGTCGCCATGAGTATTGAAATTCGCCGAACGCTGACGCTGGTGCAAACCACCTATGAGGAGGGGGGCAAGGCTGTGCCGGTGCCAACCAAATTGGTGAGCGCGCTTGCGATTGTTAAAAACCCTTGGTTTTGTCGCGGGTGGGTTGAGAATCTCCGGCCTGAAATTCAAGAGCATGGGCCGGTGCTGGGCAAGCTCTTGACCGATCTGTTGCTTGAGATTTGTGGGGATAAGATTGAGGGCTGCGGCAAAGCCAGTATTGTCGGCATGGGCGGCGAGGTCGAGCACGCGCAAGCGATGACGCATACGCTGCATTTCGGCAATCAGTTTCGTGAGGCGGTCAATGCCAAGTCCTATCTCGCTTTTACCAATACGCGCGGCGGCGCGGGCACATCCTTGATGATCCCGTTGATGCATAAGGATGATGGCGGTATGCGAAGCCATTACCAAACCATTCACACCACCGTGCCGGATGCGCCTGCCGAGGATGAGATTTTGATTGCGCTTGGCGCCTCCATTGGTGGCCATCCTTTGCACCGGATTGGCAACCGCTATGATGATCTGCGCGATATGGGCCGCGATGTGGACAATCCCGCTGGTGTTTAGAGCAGCCGATGACACGGCCTATAGGCTCGACGGGCCCGAAGATGGGCCGCCATTGGTGCTGATCCATGGGTTGGGGTTGAGCTCATCGCTGTGGCGGGCCCATTTGCCAGCGCTCTGCGCCCGGTATCGCGTTTTGAGTTATGACCTTTATGGTCATGGGCAGAGTGCTCCGGCAGAGCGCCCGCTCACCCTGTCGGTCTTCGCCGATCAAATCGCCCGACTGCTGGAGGAAACCGCATTGGGCCCTGCACATCTGGTTGGATTTTCCATTGGCGGGATGATCAATCGACGTGTCGCCATGGACCACCCGCATTTGGTGCGGTCATTGGTTATTTTGAATTCTCCCCATGACCGTGGTGCGCAGATGCAGCAGGAGGTGGAGACGCGGGCACGCAAGGCGCTGGATCGGGGCGCTGAGGCGACGCTGCAGGCCGCATTGGAGCGGTGGTTCACGCCGGAATTTCTGGCCTCGAATGCAGAAATCCCGCAGCAGGTCGCGGCTTGGCGCCTGCAGGCGGATCGCGCGAGCTATGGGCAGTCCGCCTGGGTTTTGGCCCATGGGGTCAGAGAGTTAATTCGCCCAGTTCCAGCCTTAAACGTGCCAAGTTTGGTGATGACTTGCGCGGAAGATGTGGGTTCAACGCCTCAGATGAGCCGGGACATCGCCGCTGAAATCGCAGGGGCAGAGTGCCAAATCATACCGAAGTTCAAGCATTTGGGGCTGCTCGAAGCGCCAGAGGCTTTTGCCCAGCCCGTTTTGGACTTTCTGCAGCGGGTTTAAGTCTCGCCGACGTCTTGTCGCTCGGCGGCCTGGGCGGCAAAGAGCCGACCAGGACCTTGCAACGCCTTTGGATCACCAGACAGCTGCGCGAGATGCCACGCGAGCACAAGGTTGCTGGACAGCACAGGCAGGCCCAGCTCAGCTTCCATGGGGGCAATCAAATCCATGGTGCGCAGGTTGGTGCAGCTGAGAAAAATGCCGTCAAGCCCGCCCTCTGCGAGCAGATGACGGGCCGCGCTTTGAACCGATGCGCCAGAAATGCGAACAACTTTTGATTCTTCGGCCTCGCCGAAAGTGCCAAACACTGGGGTTTCAACGCCGTTCTGCTGCAACACCGTCCGCAGATTGGCGCTGACCTCCTCGAGGTAGGGGGACAAAAACGCAATACGTTTGAGCTTGAGATGCTGGCAAGCCGCCACCAATGCGGAGACGGGCTGGCTGACCGCCTGGGTTTTTGTACCAGATTTCACCAGCCGCTCGATTTCCTGCACACCAATTTGAGCTGTGCCGGACGTGCAGCCATAGCCCACGGCGTTCAAGCGCAGGGTCTGGGGAAAGAGCGCCGCTGAAGCCGCAATATGCCCTGCCATAGATTGCAGTGTTTCAGCTGTGACCTCTTGCCCGCTGGGCACGCGGCTAAAGAAGAGATCTGCGGTGCCGCGCATCTGCATCATATCGCGCTCGATGGTTTCATCCGATTGCAAAACCACAATCCCAATTCGAGTTGGTTCAATTGAAACAATGCTATAAGGCAGTAAGCTCATGTTAAATCCTAATCATTTCGGCGCCATAGGGTTGGCTCAGCCACTCGGCTCCATTCGCGCGAATGACAATATTTTCCTCATGAACCAAGGCGCGACCTGGCGCCAATTCGATGCCGGGCTCCAAGGTGAGGACCATGCCCTCCACCAGTGGCGTGTGATCGGTTGGGATCAGGCTGGGCCATTCGGTGAGGTTCATGCCCAGCCCATGGCCATAGCGGCCCGCCTCGGAGCCGCCGGCGCCGCCGGTGACAATCTTATCCATAACGTGAAACAGCTCCGCCGCGGTCGCGCCCGGCCTGGCGGCCTCAAAAGCGGCATATGTGGCCTCAATCAAACGGCTGTGTCCGGCGGCAACATCCGGCGATGGGCTGCCCACGGCAAAATTGCGATCGAAATCGCAAAAATAGCCATCATGCACCAAGCCTGTGTCCAGCATCAAGACATCTCCCGCCTCGAGCGGACGGTCGTCCGCCGGAGAGATGACATCGCCATAGCCGCCGGGCGCCGCAGCACCGGCAAGATAGGGCACTCAATCGGCGCCTTCATCCAAACAGAGGCGCTGAAAATCTCGAAACACCGGTGCCAAAGGCTGGCCGATGCGGGCAATCTCCGGCACGCGGTCAAAGGCGCGGGTGGCAATCTGGCACGCGGTTTTGATCTTCTCAATCTCAGCCTCAGACTTCACCAAACGCAGGCTGCGCAGAATGTCAGCATCCGCGCCAATCGGCTGGGGCAGAGCGGCATTGAGCCGGGCAAAATCGCCCAGCGGCATGCGCAGATGTGACTGCAACCCGCTGGGTGTGCCAATACGAGGGCCTAAATCCCGCAGTGTCTCGGCCAAAAGGCTAATGCCATCATCTTCGAGATCTGGTGCACGCCATGTGCGAATATCTGTGATCCATGTGCGGGCCATAAGTGCGGCGCCAATCGAGGGGATGACAGCAATGGGATCGCCAGAGCGGGGCAGGACCAAGAACCAAGGCCGGCACGGGCTTTCCCAAAATCTTGTGAGATAGCCGGTGAAATAGCGAATATCTGGCTCTGTGGTCAGTAAAATAGCGTCGAGATCCGCCGCATTCATGCGGCTTTGTGCGCCTGTCAGGCGCGCTTTGAATTCTGTGGTTTCAAAGCCTTGGGGCATTATTCTGGACCTTCTGAAAGTATGACAAGCACATGGGAGTTTGCGTCAAGCTTGAGCGCTGCACGATGGGCCGGTGAGGCCAAGAGCGCCGCCAGACCCGCGGCCCCGGAGGCTGTGCTCTCCATCTGATGGGCTGCGGCATAATCGGCGCCGGCTTGGCCTTCCTCTTCGCTGATGAGCGCAAAAACATCGGCATCCTTGGCCAGCCCCTTCAGGGCGATCAAAGAGGCCTCCAGGCAATCCAGCCGCCCCATGGCGCTTCCTGGACCTTTGGCAGGGACGAAATCACCGGCTTGAATGCAGCCGTGCAACGCGGGGGCGTACTGCGGTTCAACCACCACAATCACCGGTGCATCGCCCCAAAGTTTGCGGGCCATCGCGGCTGCAGCTCCGGCCAATCCGCCAACGCCAGCTTGCAAGAAGATATGGGTCGGCGCAGAAATTTGCCGATCGGCTTCGGCCATAAAGACGGTATAGCCCTCCATCAAACGATGGCTCAAATCGCTATAGCCTGGCCAAGAGCTGTCCGACAGCAGGGTCCAGCCATTGTCTTCGGCCGCGGCTTGCGCCGCGCTCATGCTCTGCTCATAGGTTTCGCCGGCGCGCTTAACCGTTGCGCCTTGAGCGATCAAGCGTTCGGCAAAGGCTTCGGGCACGCTCTGGCTCAGAAAGATCACGGAGGCTGCGCCAAAGGCCTTTGCGCCAGCCGCCACGCTGAGCCCGTGATTTCCAGCGCTGGCGGTGACATAGGTTTTTGCGCTCTGCGCTTCGCCTTTGACGATGGCGCTATGGGCGATGACATAGGCCGCGCCAAGTGCTTTGAAACTGCCCAGGCCCATGCGGCCGCGCTCATCTTTCACGCTGAGCTGCGCGATCTTGAGATCTTGCGCCATGCTGGGAGCTTGCAGCATATCCGTTTCGGCGGCGTCGGGACAACGGGCCAGAAGGGCTTGCACAGCGGCAGCATCGGTCGAGGGGGCGGGGATGTCGCGCAGGATGTCGACGGTCAAGCCCGTGGAGCGGTGGGGGTTTTGCAATATATCCATGGCGTAAATGGAGCCCATCGCGCCGGTAAGAGCAAGCCCATATGCGACCTGTCACAGCGCGGAATTGTCAATTTCATCGCGCGCCATTAACATGCGCCTACCCACATAGAGAGGCCGCATGAAACATCAACATCCCACGCACCCAGAACCCACAGATGCGCAGGCGCGGCGGGCGCGTCCGGTGGTTGTGTGCTATCCCACCGAGACCCTGCCGCAGCTCGATCTGGCGGCCTCAGCCGCGCGGCGCGAGGGCGCAGAATTGCTGCAACGCCTTTCTGTACCGCCCCGCTCGGCCGCCTGCATTGACGTGCCAGCCGGGCATTTCGCGCGGATTGTATCTGTGGAGGGGCCGCAGGTGGGGGATTTGAACATTTGGAACAGCCACAACATCGCCGAGCGATTCTACAGCGGCAAAACACGCGCTCTGCACGGCACCCATGTCAGCACGGGTGACAGCCTCTGGTCGAGCTTTCCCTTCATGCGGCCCTTGGCGCATATCACCTGTGACACGCTGGACTGGTATGGCTATGACGCCGATGGCGGCTCGGTGCATGATGTGATTGGCACCCGCTGTGATCCCTATACGGGCCGGCTGCTCAGCGGCTCAGATTATCACTATTGCTGCCATTCCAATCTGACGCGCGCTGTGGCCGATCACTTTGATCTGCCGCCGGAAGAGGGGGAGCGGCATGTGCATGATGTGCTCAATGTCTTCATGCTCACGGGGTTTACCCGCGACACGCATCAATATTTCATGAAGGCCAGCCCCGTGCGCCCGGGCGATTTTCTTGAGCTGGAGGCGCAGATTGATATCACCCTCGG
>Ga0102887_1001530_pt1 | contig 10389 bp, 6 predicted proteins | sample Colrivmet1550B02_FD_84504 | JGI IMG/M metagenome (GOLD analysis project Ga0102887, IMG submission 84504) | Estuarine microbial communities from the Columbia River estuary - metaG 1550B-02 | ecosystem: Environmental > Aquatic > Marine > Intertidal zone > Estuary | place: USA: Columbia River...
ACAACAGATGCAGATGAAGACCTTAAACTAACTACAACTGGTACAGGTACTTTAAAACTAGTTTCAGCAAATGGTATTAACCTTACTGGCCAACTAGGTGCAACATCAGGTGACATTCAAATCGGTGACCACATCGATATGAACTCATCATTAATCAAAGAACTAGCAACTCCAGTTTCTACTACAGACGCGGCAAACAAAGCATACGTTGATTCAACGTCTACTTCTGCTGTAACTGGTGGTTCAAACGCAGGTTCATTTTCAACTGGTGCATTCTCATCGAACGTAACAGTTACCGGTAACTTAACAGTTAATGGTACAACTACAACAATCGATACAGACCAAGTTAGTATTGCTGATAATATTCTTACTTTAAATTCAGATGCTACTGGTTCAGCAACAATAAACGCTGGTATAGAAGTTGAACGTGGTGATGACGCAAACGTGTCAATTGTATGGAACGAAACAGCAGATAACTGGACAGTAGCGGGTAACGACTTTGTTGCTGACACATTCATCGGTGATTTAACTGGTGATGTAACTGGTGATGTAACTGGTGACCTAACAGGTGCTGTAACAGGTGATGTAACAGGTAACTTAACTGGTCATATAACTGGTAATAGTGCAGGTACACATACTGGCGCAGTTATTGGTGATGTAACTGGTAATGTAACAGGTAATGTAACTGGTAATGTAACTGGTAACTTAACTGGTGACGTAACAGGTGATGTAACTGGTAACACTGCTGGTGTTCACACAGGTGCAGTTACTGGTGATGTAACTGGTAACTTAACTGGTAACGTAACAGGTAACACTTCAGGTAGTGCAGGTACTGTAACAAGTATCGCGGCACATTTACTTGACGAAGACAACATGGCTTCAGATAGTGCAACTAAAGTGGCTTCACAGCAATCAGTTAAGGCTTATGTTGATGCACAAATATTAACAGAAGATAATACTGACGAAATCGTTGAAGGTTCAACTAATTTATATTTCACAGACGCAAGAGCCCGTTCGGCAATTAGTGTTTCTGGAGATATTTCTTATAACTCATCAACTGGTGTTATTTCAACAACAGGTCTAGCAAGTTCAGACACTGATGATTTATCAGAAGGTTCAAGCAACTTGTATTACACAAATGCTAGAGCAGATGCTCGTACGGCAATAGCAACTGCTACAAATACTACGGCATGGGAAGCACATTCAGATGCCTCAGAAGCGGCAGCAATCGCTTCAGCAGAATCAAAAGACGTAGTTAGAGCAACAGCGGCAAATGCTTACGCAGATACAGCCGAAGCAGACGCAATTGCGGCAGCAGAGTCGAAAGACGTTGCACGTGCCTCAACAGCAGTTTCTAATATTGCTACAGCGAAAGCGGCAGCAATTTCTACAGCAAGTTCAGATGCAACTACTAAAGCAGATGCGGCCGAAGCGGCAGCAATCGCTTCAGCAGAGTCGAAAGACGTAGTTAGAGCGGCAGCGGCAAATGCTTATACAGATAGTGAAATCACTGCTCTTATCGGCGGTGCTCCAGGTGCCCTAGATACGTTAAACGAACTAGCGGCAGCAATTAATGATGACGCATCATATAGTTCAGGTATTATTACTCAACTTGCTACTAAACTAGCACTTGCAGGCGGTACAATGTCAGGCGACATCGCAATGGGTGGTAATGATATCACTGGTGGTGTCAACGCAACTTTTACTAACTTCAACGGTACAGCAACTTACGCCTTATACGCCGACCTTGCTGAAAGATATGCGGCTGATGCCCCATATGAAGAAGGTACAGTAGTTATGTTTGGTGGAGAAGCGGAAGTTACTTCAGCACAAGGATACGGTTCAACTAAGATAGCAGGTGTAGTTTCTACTAAGCCTGGTTTCGCAATGAACTCAGAAGCCGGTAATTCTGAAACTCATCCATATATTGCTCTACAAGGACGTGTTCCATGTAAAGTAGTAGGTACAGTTTCTAAAGGTGACATTCTTGTTTCCTCAGAAGTTTCTGGTATTGCTACAGTATGGACTGACTCTGATACAGACCCACGTATGACAGCATATGTTGGTATTGCTATTGAAGACAAGACAACTGACGCAGTTGGTTACATCGAAGTTAAAGTAGGTAAGTAATAATTAATTAATACTTTTACAAAGATATCCAAAAGGGAGCAGAAATGCTCCCTTTTTATGTGTGATATTATATTAGTAGTTTATTTTTTGGTCATAAGTAGATAAATAAGAGTGTAGGGATAACAATATTCCCACCAAGCAAGATTAAAGAACATGTTCTTTAATTTATAATAACACTCTAAAAGGAGAAATTAACATGGCAAGCGTAACAAAAACACATGACACATGGTCAGCAGGTCAATTCTTAACAGGTAATCTAGTTCACTTTTCAATTGCACACACTGGCGCAATTGTAATAAAGGATCTAGTAGAAGCCGCATCAATGAGAGCAACAGTTGTTCTAGTTGGTGATGGTGGTGCCAGAATCGCAGTTGAAAACAACGGCGCATGGACGGCAGCAAGTTTGACTACAGCCTTAGGTGCTGGTTGGACTGCAACTGACTTTGATTACTAAAATTTAGTATTAAGTTTTATACAGAAAAACAAAACCCCTCTTTACGAGGGGTTTTTAACGTATGAGTTTTAATTTTATCATTTAATGATAAATACTATTGTAAGTCAGATAAAGACTTACGATGGTTGAGATATCTTCCGACCATTCAAATGACTGAGAATCTTCCGGTCAGTATATCGAGAATTCTTCCGATATATAAAAAATCAAAGTAAAAAAACAAGAATGTAACATACTTCTATGTTTATTATTCCGTGTATAATATATGGAATAAATTTTAATGGCTATTTATAGGAGATAATATAATGGCTGATATAAAAAACTTTGGTATCAAAGGTATTGGTGCAGACGTTCAGTTTGGTAAGTCAGGCGGTCGTGTTGTTTATGATTCGGGTAACTCCCTTTTCAAAGTAACAACTGACGGTTCTACACTTGGTAATATGAATGTTGCAACTCCAACCTCGGATAACCATGCGGCAAATAAAAGTTACGTTGACTCGATTGCTTCAGGATTGGATGTAAAAGATTCAGTTCGTGCGGCTTCAACAGGCAACTTAACGATAAGTGGACCTGGTGCGACAATTGATGGCGTAACTATGGTAGCGGGCGACCGTGTTCTACTTAAGGACCAGACTTCTGGTTCACAAAACGGTATATATCTATGGACAGGTACAGCGTCAGCAATGACACGTGCAACTGACATGGATGGTTCCGATGAGTTTGTTGGTGCATTCTTCTTTGTTGAAGAAGGTACTATTAACTCAGACCAAGGCTTTGTATGTTCAACTAACGGTGCAATCACTGTTGGTACAACTTCAATTGCCTTTACACAATTCACTGGTACTGGTCAGTTGACAGCAGGTAACGGTTTATCTAAATCAGGTAACACGTTTAATGTTAATGTTGACGATACTTATGTGAAAATTGATGGTTCAGACAATCTAACTGTTAAAGGTACTACGACTACTGGTCAAGTACTTCGTTCAGACGGTTCAGGTGGCGTGGCTTATGGCGCGGTTAACTTGACATCTTCAGACGCAGTTACTGGTGCTTTACCATTAACAAACGGTGGTTTAGGTGTTGACGCATCTGATGCCTCTGGTAAAACTACTGCTCGTTCAAACCTAGGTTTGGATTCAATGGCTGTTCAGGCTTCTACTGGTGTTTCAATCACTGGTGGTTCAATTGACATTTCGGGTGGTACATTAACTCTAGCAAACGACCAAATCTCTGGTGATAAAGTTTCTGGTGGTACAATTGATGGCGCTAACCTTTCAGGTGGTGTTTCAAAAACTATCTCTGCATACGATATTACTATTGGTGCTGGTAAGACGTTAGACGTTGACGGTATTGTTGATATCGATGCTTCAAGTGGTAACATGGATGGCGTTGCTGTCGGTGGTACAACTTCAGCGGCTGGTACATTTACAACTATGACATCTGGTTCAGTTGACATTAACGGTGGTGCTATTGATGGCGTTACTATTGGTGGTGCTGTTGCAGGTGCTATTTCTGGTACTAACATTGATGCTTCAGGTACTCTGAAGACAGATACGTTAGACAACTACTCTGGTACTAACATTGCAGTTTCGGCTCCAATGGATATTACTGGTGATGTTGGTGTAACTGGTTCAGTTACTGCTACAACTTCAATGATTACAGACACAATTAGTGAAAGAACTGGCGCGGCTGGTGTTACTATTGATAGTGTTGTACTTAAAGACGGTGTTGTAACTGGTGCTTTAACTGGTAACGTAACTGGTAATGTAACTGGTAATGTAACTGGTAATGTAACTGGTGATTTAACAGGTGCTTCTGCTGGTGTTCACACTGGTGCAGTAACAGGTAATGTAACTGGTAACTTAACAGGTAACTCTGCTGGTGTTCACACTGGTGCGGTAACTGGTGATGTAACTGGTGATTTAACTGGTGATGTAACAGGTAACTTAACAGGTAACTCTGCTGGTACTCATACTGGTTCGGTTGATGTTTCAAGTGATACTTTAACACTTGCGGCTGACCAAATCTCTGGTGATAAACTTCACGGTGGTACATATTCAAACTTTACTTCAACTGGTATTACTGATAGTTCAGACCAAACAGTCCTAACTTTAGGTGCTGATGAGTCGGCTTCATTTGCTGGTGCAGTAACAGTTGCTGGTAACCTAACAGTTGAAGGTACTTTAACTTCAATTGAAACTACTAACACTGCTATTACTGATAACACGATTGTTTTAAACAGTGGTGAATCGGGTGCGGCTGTTACTTCAGGTACATCAGGTATTGAAATTGACCGTGGTACTTCAGACAACGCTACTGTTCTTTGGAACGATACTGGCGATTTGTTTGAACTAAAAGTAGGTACAGCATACGCTGACCTTAAAGCAGATGCGATTGAAGGTACTTTAACTGGTAATGTAACTGGTAATGTAACTGGTAATGTAACTGGTAATGTAACTGGTGATTTAACTGGTGACTCTGCTGGTACTCATACTGGCGCAGTTGTTGGTAACGTAACTGGTGATTTAACTGGTGACGTAACTGGTGATTTAACTGGTGACGTAACAGGTAATGTAACTGGTGATGTAACTGGTGATTTAACTGGTAACAGTGCTGGTGTTCATACAGGTAACGTAACTGGTAACTTAACTGGTAACTCTGCTGGTGTTCACACTGGTGCAGTAACAGGTAATGTAACTGGTGATGTAACTGGTGATTTAACTGGTAACAGTGCTGGTGTTCACACTGGTAATGTAACTGGTAACTTAACTGGTAACTCTGCTGGTGTACATACAGGTAATGTAACTGGTGATTTAACTGGTGACTCTGCTGGTACACATACTGGTGCAGTAACAGGTAATGTAACTGGTGATGTAACTGGTGATTTAACTGGTGACTCTGCTGGTACACATACTGGTGCAGTAACTGGTAATGTAACTGGTAATGTAACTGGTAACATAACATCAACAGGTAGTTCAGCATTTTCATCTATTGATGTAAATGGTGGTGCTATTGATGGTACTACAATCGGTGCTAATACATCGGCTGCCGGTACTTTCTCAACAATGACAACAGCAAGTGCGGCCATAACTGGTGGTACTGCGTCATTGACAACAGCGACAGCAACTAACCTAAACTCAGGTAACGCTACTATAACTGGTGGTGCTATTTCGGGTACAGACGTTGACATGTCTTCAGGTACTTTGGTTCTAAATAATGACCAAATCTCTGGTGACGTAATTCACAACGGTACTATTTCTGGTGCATCATTGGCAGGTTCTGCTGACACGATGTCTGGTTATGATATTACTGTGGGTGCAGGTCGTACAATAGACGTATCTTCGGGTACTCTAACATTAGCGGCTAATCAAATTTCTGGTGACAAGATTGATGGTGGAACTATTTCTACTTTCGCTTCAACTGGTATTGATGATAACGCTACTGCAACAAAGTTAACACTTTCTGACACTACTGCAACATTTGGTGTTGCTGGTGACTTTGGTGCTAACGACCTAGACGCTGGCGCGGCTACACTTGGTTCACTAAGTGTAACTGGTAATGCGGCTATTACAGGAAACTTAACTGTATCTGGGTCAGTAACAACAACTTTATCTGAGATAGTAAATATCGAAGATAACATTATCGTTCTTAACTCTAATCATACTGGCGCGGCTTCACAAGACGCTGGTATTTCTATTGAACGTGGTAACGATGATGACGCGGCAATTAACTGGAATGAAACTTCAGATGCATTTGAACTTAACGTAGGCGTTTCTAAAGCCGACCTAACGATTAATGATTTAACTGTTAATGAAATCACTCTAGCAAACGACCTTCCTCTAAACATGGGTGGTACTCATACTGATACTTCATCATATGCGGCTAACTCAATTATGTTAATGAGTGGTTCTGCAGGCGTTTCTGAACTTGCTAAAGGTTCAAATTCAACTGTATTAAAAGTTGCTTCAAATGGTTCTCTTGGTTATGCTAAAGTCGATTTGACTGCTGACATAACTGGCACTCTTCCTATTGCGAATGGTGGCACAGGAATCACATCAGCAGGTTCTGATAACAAAGTTATGATGTCTGATGGTTCAGCATTCGGTATGGAATATGTAGGTCATCTACGTAATACATCTGGTGTTGTTGCTATTGACGGTACTGGCGTTACTTCAGGTTCTGGTGAATATGTTGCAATTACTAATGCTACTGGTAAAGTAACATTAACTGCTAAAAACTCAGCGGCATCAGGTGCTGTAGATATGTATCTACAAGGCCAAGATGGTGGTGACGTATTTATTGTTGGTCAATCTGGCGAAGCCTTAATTCAAGGTGAAGACGATACAGACTTAACAGTATCTGGTGGTGATGCTTCTGGTGGTGGTGCTGGTGACTTAATCGTTAAAGGTGGTAATGGAACTGGCGGTAACGCTTCAGGTTCAGTTGTCATTAAAGGCGGTAACGGTGGCTCAGCAGACGGAAACGTTCAAATTAAAGGTGCAGATGACACAGCAATCGCTACTTTCGTAGAGACTGCAAGTGCAACTGACTCTTTGACTGTAACTAACGGAACTGGCGGTGTAGAACTAGCAATGGCTGGTGGTACAAACGTCAACATGACATTGGCTCCAAAAGGTTCAGGTATTATTCTTGCTCCTTCGAACTATGACATGTCATCTGCGGCAGATGAAGCCCTAGCAACTAAAGAATATGTTGATAGCCAATCGGCTACTTCAGGTTCTTCTGGTACTAGACGTGTTTCTTTCTCAGCAAACGGTTCATCTTCATTTACAATTGGCACAATGGCTAACATTGCAGGAAAAACTTACTACGTAAGTCGTGTTCTTGCAAAAGTTACTACTGCGTTTGTTGGATGTGACGAACTAGTCGTTTCTGACGGTACAAATACTCTAATGACAACAACTGATGCTGACCTTTCTGAGGGCGGTTTATATATTGTTGATTTAGGTTTTGAAAATGCAACAACAGGTGGTGCAACTATTACTGGTACTTTACAGAATGGCGGCGCATCTGCTTCACCTACTACTGGTGCGATAATTGTTACAGCAGAATACAAGCAAATCTAATTTGTGAGTAATCATATGTAACTGTTACCATCATGGTGATATTGAAAGGGGAACTTAATTGTTCCCCTTTTTATTCGTATAGCCAAATTGTTAATAGAGTAATATTCGCATATTAGATAAATACTTACAGAACTAAAATCTTTAACGACAGACTTAATTTATTAGGGCTGACATGAAATAACCGACGTTGAGGAACGAAAATGGCTGTAACGATTAATGCGAAAGGGACCAGTGTCCCTTACTTTAAAATTGGAAAATCTGGAACCACCTTCTATCAAGGAGATGCAGACCCGAGTAGTACATACACAATAAACACAAACGACATTTGGTTTGATACTTCAAACAACACGATAAAGTTTCGTGTATCAAACGCTTGGTCTGGAATTACAACTGCTTCCGATTTAACTGTAACTGGTGACTTAACAGTTCAAGGCACAACTACAACAGTAAACTCAACAGAGATACAAGTTCAAAATACTTTAAAGTTTGAAGGTTCTACTTCAAATGATTACGAAACAACTTTAACAGTTGTTGACCCAACACAAGATAATACTGTTACTATTCCAAATACAACTGATACTTTAGTTGCTAAAAATACAACAGATACATTAACTAATAAGACACTAACTTCTCCGGTATTAGGCGGCACAATTTCAGTCAGTGGCAATCTTATACCAAGTGCTAATACTACATATGACTTGGGTTCAAGTACAAATCGATTTAATGACATCTATCTTGCTGGTAGCACAGTTGACATTGGTGGTACAAAACTTTCTAAGGATACTAACGGTGATATTACCATTAAAGATGGAAGTGATAATCTTAAAAGAATTGAATCAATTAATATTAAAGATGATACAACTTTAGAAAATGTTGGACTTGGCGACAATACATTAAATAATGTTACATCAGCAACTAGGGGCGTAGCACTAGGTAGGTATGCGTTATGGCAACTGACCGAGGGTAGTTACAATACTGGTGTTGGTGCCGGTGCATTATATTCAACTACAACGGGCTACTCAAACACAGGAATTGGTGTCGGTGCATTAGACCAAAACGTAACAGGAAATGAAAATACAGCACTTGGTGTAGATGCGGGTGATACGGTAACTGGCTCAAGGAATATTTTCATAGGACATAATGCAGGTAAAGGACAAACTTCGATTTCAGACAAGTTGTATATTGATAATACTGATACATCAACTCCTTTAATTTATGGCGATTTTGCAACTAACGAAGTAACAATAAATGGTGATTTAGAAGTTTCAAGTACTGGTGCTGTCGTTATGCCAGTTGGCACAACAGCACAAAGACCAGGAACAGCAGTTGTTGGCATGATGCGTTTTAATTCTGACATAGATGCTTTTGAAGGTTACAATGGCGCATCTTGGGTTAAACTTGGTGGTATGACTCCATCAAATGATTCCAGAGATAATGGTTTAATTACTGATAATGAAGTCTTTAATGCGAACTATGGTTCTATTACTGATACTGATACAGAATCATATACTTTAGATAGAGGTCTTGTAAGTGACAGTGATACAGTTTAATTATACTGTAAATTTAGATAAATACTATTAACAAGAGTTCGGAGAAATAATTATGGCAAGAATACACGGTGCCGCATCGGCAACTGAAACAGTTTCAGGTAATATTAACTTTTACACAATGTATATAAAAGATTTGGATATCACGCATACTGGTGATATATTAGACCAGTCACAACAAAATTTAGATGATATCGTTAATATCGTATCATTGGTAGCACAACCTGTTATTATGAATAATCCTTTAGCAGTCACGTTAGGCGGTCTAGCACCAACATTAACGGGTGCAGGATTTGTTTTTAAATTCGCAGTAGAACACGCAGATGTTTTTGAACGTAATTCAGACAATGTTGCTATTCTAAAAGAATTAATTCATGGTATTACAATAAATTTAGTTGATTTAGACTCATCAAATGTAGAATTTGTAATGTCTGACATACTTTAAACTAATTTAATTTAATTAATTTAACAAAGAGAGGACATTGTCCTCTTTTTTCGTTTTGCTTGGACATAATTTCTGGCACCAAATGATAAATACAATTAGTAATTTAATTTAGGAGATTCTACGATGTCAGATAAAGAACCAAAATTAGCACATCTGGAAGCAGAGAGTTTAGAGACACATGTGGCAGTATGCTATGAAAGATACCATCATTTTAATAAATCATTAAAAGATATTAATGATAAGATTGATAAAAATGAAAAAGAGATGGAAAAGGGTTTTACTGAAGTAAAGAGAATGTTAATATGGTCAGCATCAACTTTATTTTCAACCATGCTTATTGCCTTGTTTGCACAGATGTTTAAGATATTTTAAGAGATTACGATGTTATTTGAAGAGATTTCACAAGATATATATGAAGCGAAACTTGTTTATGCCCGTAAAGGCAGAAGTATTGTTCGTAAATATAGATGTGGCTCTGGAAGACTCAAAGGTAAAACAGTCTCAACACCTGGCGCTTGTTTTAAACCAGTTAATATGAAGAAACGTTTCACATTAGCAAGAACAAAAGCAAAAATGGGTGCTAGAATGAAACGTAAAGCGAAAATGACTCGTAGAATGAATCCAGCGAGTAAGCGTTTAAAGACACTAAATAGACGATAACGGAGAATATAATGACATTAAAGAATGAAATAGAAAAAACAATGTTTAAAGAGGGTATCGAGGATAGAA
>Ga0102887_1001579_pt1 | contig 10208 bp, 6 predicted proteins | sample Colrivmet1550B02_FD_84504 | JGI IMG/M metagenome (GOLD analysis project Ga0102887, IMG submission 84504) | Estuarine microbial communities from the Columbia River estuary - metaG 1550B-02 | ecosystem: Environmental > Aquatic > Marine > Intertidal zone > Estuary | place: USA: Columbia River...
CAAAATTTGCCTTTACCTACGGTAGAATAGATATACGAGCGAAGTTGCCAATAGAGCCAGGAACATGGCCCGCACTTTGGATGCTCGGTAAAAACATAGACGAAAATGGTGGATTCTGGGATTCAAACTTTGGCAACACAAATTGGCCTGCTTGCGGAGAGATCGACATCATGGAACATGGAATATTTCCAACCAAAGACATAAATTACATTAACAGTGCCCTGCATACAACTTGTTGCAATGGTGGCAACCCAAATCAAGGAGGAACGATAGCCTCTGATCTTGCAAACCAATTTCATGTCTATTCTATGAACTGGTCACCAAATCAAATAACATTTTTGCTTGATAGTGTTGCCTTCTACACCTATAATCCAATAAATAAAGATGCAAGCACATGGCCCTTTTTTGAAGATCAATTTATATTACTCAATGTTGCGATGGGAGGACTCGCTGGAAATATAGATCCTGGATTTACAGAAAGTGCTATGCTAATAGATTACGTTAAAGTTTATCAGGCATCTGGATTAAGCTTTGAAGATGAACCTAGTTTAAACAAAACATTAAAAGTTTATCCGAATCCATCAAATGATGAGATTCATATAAGTTCGAATGTGTCGCTAAATAGCATAGCTCTTTATGATATTTTGGGTAAGCTAATCCTCAGAAAAGTAAAGGACACGAATAGTATTGATGTCAGTAATTTAAATGCCGGTGTTTATATTCTTGTGATGCACTCAGAAAATGAAAAAAATATAAAAAAAGTAACAGTGAAGTGATTCTTTTTGAATCGTGATTGCCAATGAATACTGGCTTTTTTCTATTACTACTCCTTCAATAATTTTTAAAGTTTTTCGAATAAAATTTAAACCAATAATTATAAGAGGGTCTTTTAGGAATTAGAGTTGTAATAAAAAATCTTTTTACACTTCTCAACTCATCTTATGGATAGAAACCAACTCGATATCCTCGTTTCTTCCCTTAATCTCAGTAACACCCAAGTTCTTTTGAATATAATTATCACCCAATGTTAGTCGATCTTTCAATTTTTTTGAAATGACTAAATCTGTATTCCGCGATTTGCAAAATGATTCTATCCTAGCAGTAACGTTTAAAACATCTCCGGTAAAAATTATATCCTTCTTAATTATTCCAATTTCTCCAGCAGTAACCTTTCCATAATGAATTCCTGCTCTAAAGGAAGGAACCATATTATACTTTGACATATACTGATCTTGTTGCGCTAGAATAGCCTCCTTCATAGAATAAAAACACTCGATACAATTGTTGTATTTCAATCCATTTCTTAAAGACCATGAAATCACTATCATATCACCGACATACTCTTTTATTTCCCCTCTATGGTTGATAATAGAATCCGTCATGTCATAGTAGTACCTGCGCAACATTTCAAAATACTTTAAGTGACCCATATCTTCAGCAATTGTTGTTGAAGATTTCATGTCTAAGAACATAAAAATACGTTCCTCCTCTACTGGCTGAGTGTACTTACCCACTAAAAAGTTGTGTAATACAAGCATACCTGTATTTTGACTAACCTGTGAAAAAAAGATAGATCCACCAATGATGGCCGCGATATAAAGTTCTGTGCTCCAAAAAATGAAACTGCTTACAAAATGCCACAAACTCTCCCAAACTTTAATATCAAGAATATTACTCTCATAGATGTCAATGTACCTTACTAAAGATATTCCCATCAAAAAGAAAACCATGATAGACACATAAATGAGCACTTTTATTATCAATGCCCGTCCAAAACTTTTTTTCAAGAAAAACTTATCGAAAAATTTAATTTCTACAACACCTATGCATAACCCTGCACAAGTTGAAAGCACTAAACTAATGACAGTAACTAATCCAAATTCATAAGGGTTTCCGGTAGCGGGATAAAATTTTAATTCATGTAGCAATCCTCTTTCTAGAAGTAAATAGATACTTGTAAATATGAACCAATTCACCCCAAACGGAATAATTCTGTATAAATCTCTTGTATTTTTTGGAGTCATTAGAATCTAGTGTCTTAGGTTAGAGGTAATAAATAGCAATGTTTGAAAAGTTTTAACTGTTAGACAGAATAAAAATGTTTTTCAAGCACTTCTAATGTAGCTAAACAGATAAATAATTACAAACTCTAAATTTAACAGCTATTGTTAAAAAAAGAGCCACCTAAAAGGTGGCTCTTTTTTTTATCGATTTAGACTTAATCTAAATGTCCATACTTTTCTCCATACATTTTCATCTGTCCTAAGAATGAATCTACGTATTCTACTTTCACATCAATCACTTCATCGTTTTCCATTACAGGAACTAAGACTGGGTTAACAAAACCTCTGTATGGAGCAATGTTCAGTTTGCTAGTTCTTGCCAAAACTTCTTTATGCAATTCTTCGTCAACCTGAACACCATAACCTTCTACCAAAGCTTTTCCAGCTTCAAAGTCACCTTCAGATTTAATGCGTTGAATTTCTTTCAACAATTCACCAAATAACGCTCTCAATTTTGAGTAATCGTTGATTACGAAATATGTTTTGCCTTCGATAGTTTTTCTTTCTACAACGTTATCTGGTAAACCTTGTTCATAGGCCCAAGATGCTACCAATTGACGGTTACGCATGTGATCTTCTTCAATCTCAGCTCCAGGAAGAATTCTGTACAACTGTGTCATCATTCCGTTACGGATATAATTGTCATACTCTGCTTTTCCTGCTTCGTCATTTTCCATTAAACCTATCTCCTGCATCTTTGCATCCATAATAAAATACAATGCCACTAGATCAGCTCTCGCCTCTTCTAATGTAGATGCGTAATTCTTCATTGTTTCACTTGGCTGACCCACGCCATCATTAATCAAACCTGAGGCATGCCCAACAACTTCGTGCAATGCAGTATGCATTTTAGATCCAGTCGTACCGTACTTTTTCGCTCTTTCAATTTCAGAATCGCTAAACGCAAATTCCTTTAAAAAGCCACTTCCTTTTGCGCTTTCATAAGCATGCTCAATGTTTCCAAGAGAAACAGACTTAGAGCCATACTCTTGACGGATCCAATTCGCATTTGGTAAGTTAACACCAATTGGTGTTGAAGGTGATGCATCTCCCGCTTCACCGGCAACGGTAACCACTTTATAAGAAACACCTTTAACTTCTTTCTTTTTGTGCTCGTCCATAATAGTTGAATTATCTTCGAACCACTGAACATTATCCGCAACGACTTTCATTCTTGCAGAAGCATCGAAATCTGTGATTTCAACGACAGTTTCATAGCTACCACCTTTACCTAAAGGATCTTCATAAACTTCAACAAAACCATTAATGTAATCTACATCACCTTCTTTGGTTTGTACCCAAGCAATGTTGTACTCATCCCATTTCTTCAAGTCTCCAGTTTGATAATACTCAACTAACAGACCTAAAGCCGTGGCTTGTTGTTCGTTCTCTGCATATTTAGCCGCTTGTTGCAAATTGAAAACAACCTTTTCAAGCGACTTTCCGTACAATCCACCAACTTTATAAACGGCTTCTTCTACTCCATTTTCACTATACACTAACTTCGAATTCAATCCGTAAGAAATAGGTCTTGCATCTTCTTTGTCTATAATAGAGCTGTAATACGCTTCAGCTTCAGCTTGCGTCATTTTAGAATCGTACATGTTTCCCGCACTCGCTAAAACCAAATCCACTCCTTGGCTTTTCACAACTTTCTTTTTATCCATTTCTGGATTGAAAATAGCTTCCAATGCCTCGTCAGACATTTCTATGCCGGCTGCCATCAACAATTCATCGAAGTAAGTACGCTCAAAACCTGGAGCGTGTTTCATTTTAGAATAATGGTGATGTATTCCGTTTGAAAAGAAAACGCGTTTGGCGTAATCTTCAAAAGCCATCCATTGCTCTAAAGTTTCATCTCCAGTGTACATGTCTAAAATCTTTTCTAGCGCATGTCTTATTTCAAGATTGTGTCTGTAATTCTGATCCCAAATAATATCACGACCAGCTAAGCCTGCTTCAACTAAATAGTAAGTGTATATCCTTTGTTTACTTTTTAGTTGATCCCAACCCGGTATTTGATAACGCAATACTTCAATGTCTGCAAATTTGTCAACAGACCAATCAAAGTTATCTTCGCTATGAGCTTCCATCTTCATGTCTTCGTTTTCTATTTCTATGGGTTTTTCTGTATTACAGGCAACCACTAAAGCACCCGCTGCAATTACACTTAAGTATTTCTTCATTATGTCGATTAATTTTAGGCCGCCTAAAGTAAATATTTAGGTTATAGATATTGTTTATTTTCGGGAGACTAATCTAAAAATTATCGTCTATGAAAATTTTAAAGTCAATTTTGATTGTACTTCTAGTGATCATAGTTGGTATTATTGGCTTCAGTCTTACAATTGACGGGGCTTATGATTCTAGCGCAACATTAGAAATGAACGCTTCACCAACCACCGTAAACTCTACTGTTAGTGACCTTACCACATGGGAAGATTGGGGTCCTTGGGTGAAAACAGACCCTACAACAAAGTTAGAATACAGCGAGCCAGCAATTGGAAAAGATGCCTGGTATACTTGGGATGGCGACTCTATTGGTAAAGGAAAGTTGACTGTTTTAGAATTAACAGAAAATTCTATGGCCACCCAAATTGATTTTGATGGTATGGGCAGCAGCAATGGCTACTGGAATTTTACAGAAACAGAAAACGGCACAGAAGTAACTTGGGGAATGACAGGTGAAATGGGAATGATGGGTAAAGTCTACATGCTTCTTGCAGAAGGTGTAACCGACAGTGACAGTCAAATGGATGAAATGGCAAGCAAGGATTTTGTTGAAGGCCTAGAGAGCCTCAAAGCAATTTCAGAGATGAGAGAAATAGCTGGAAAAATCTCTGTTGGGGAAACAACTATATCAGCTGTTCCCTATTTCTCTATTACTGAAACTATTGCTATAGATGCTATTGATTCTGTCTTTTTTGGAAGAATGTTTGGTGAGTTGATGGGCTACTTAGGAGAAGACGGAATATCAACAATGTCTGGAATGCCTTTTGCAATTTACCATGTTTGGGATGAAGAAAATAAAACAGCCAAGATTGAAGTCGCAATTGCAAACACATCAGAAATGCCAGAAACAGATAGAATTAAAAAAGGAATGACACACGAAGGAAACGTATTGAAAGCCGTAAAAACTGGATCTTATGAAACTGGTGATGAGCATTGGGGGCTTGAAGCTTATGCTGAACTAAACAATAAAGAAATTGTCGGCAGCCCGTGGGAAATTTTTGCAACCGATCCTACAGTAGAGGAAATCGTTGTGGAAGTTTACTATCCTGTGAAATAGAATAAATACTAAAAATGAAAAGCTCCGATACATCGGAGCTTTTTTGTTTTCAGCTTCTGTACTTTTTCAAACTCTTCTTAAACTCTTGCCGACCAAATTCAATGAGTGCTTCTGCTTTGTCAAATTCAAAAGTTCCTGCAATGTTTCTGGGCACATTCACCAAAATATCAGGCTGCGTTTTTTCAAGAGTAATCTCTGTAAGCTTGTCTTGCATCAAATCAAAACTCGAGTTTACGACTTCAAAATAGTTTAACTCTGACTTAAACTTACCCCCGGTTATAAAGTATTCTTTAAAGCTATTACTGAATTGATCTTGTATTTTATTCACCCAACTCCTAGCTTTTTTATCTTGATCTTTTGTTATTAATAATGACTTTGAGGTTTTAGGACCGCACAAGTTTACCGCAATTGTAATATCAGCTTTAGACTTTGGCAAAGCAGTTATCGGAAGTGGGTTGACCACTCCACCATCTACAAACAGCTGATCGTTCTTTTTTACAGGCGTAAGCACCGATGGCACAGCAACGCTTGCACGAATGGCAGCAAACAAATTGCCCTGTGTAATAATTTCCTCTTTATGGCTGTTTAAATCTGCTGCCACTGCAGCATATGGAATTGGCAAATCTTCGATATTTACATCTGGAATGAACTTTCGCATTTCATTGAATACACGCTCTCCTTTTACAAAGCCTTGCTTATTCAGTGTAAAATCCACCAAGTCAAACACGCCAGATTCATCGAGATTAGATATCCAATTTTTAAAATCGTGTAAATGCTTGTTGGCATACAAACCACCAATTAATGAGCCAATACTCGTTCCAGAAATAGAAACGACTTCCATATTGCTCTTTTCAAGTTCTTCAATTACTCCAATTTGAGTAAGACCTCTTGCTCCTCCGCTACCTAAAGCTAATGCTACTTTAATTTTTGCCATGTCCTAAAAATTAATTTTTATGATAACTATTGCCAAAAAGCTTTTATTTAAATTTTCCTCTACTCTTATTCATAGCGAAGCGCATCTATTGGATTTTGTTTGGCTGCCTTGGTTGCAGGATATATTCCAGCTACAACACCCACTACAAAACACAATACAAAAGCTAGAATTATCCAATTCCAAGGAATAAAGAATGAACCACCGATAGTTGCCGAAACTAGATTGCCCATGATAATTCCAATAAGTGCTCCAAACAAACCACCCACTTGTGTAATGATAATAGCTTCAGTTAAAAACTGAGCTAAAATGTTTGAGCTTTTAGCACCTATTGCTTTGCGTGTTCCAATCTCTTTTGTCCGTTCTGTAACCGAAACCAACATAATATTCATCAAAGAAATAGAAGCACTAAACAAAGTGATTATACCAATAAACATAGCCGCATAGGTAACATTGCTCACTAATTCTAATAAGATTTGGGCGAGATTGTCACTACGAGTCAACGCAAAATTAGATTCTTCTTTTGGTGAAAGCTTACGCACAGATCGCATTAAGCCGGTTGCCTCTCCCATAGTTGGATCTAGATTTTCACTTGAGGACGACATAACGTTTAACGAATACGTGCGGTTTGGAGAGGAGAATGAACTTCTTGCGTTGTTCAGTGTTATGTAAACAGATCTGTCTCCAGAAAAAATACTACTACTTCCCTTTTCTTCTAAAACCCCAATTATCTTAAAGCGATTTCCACGCAAGGTGATCGACTTACCCAATGGATCTTCGTCCTGGTATAACTTATCAGCTATTTCTTGGCCAATTAGTGCTACAGGGCGCGCCTCATCATTGTCAAATCGCGTGAATGCCCTTCCCTCAGCAATATTAAGCCCATTCGTCTGCATAAAGTTTTCATCGATGGCCCAGACTTGAGTATTCGGATCTGTTTTTTCTGATTTGTACTTTGCTTCTGCAGTTCCAGAAGCCATATAAGAAATTGAAACTAAGCTTCCCGAATAACTAAACCTTTCTTTAAAGTGCTTGGCTTCTTCGAATGTAATAGAAGGGTTTTGTTTTGGCTTTGTTCCTCGCCTGCCGATAAAAATACCGCGTGCTCTATTGCTTATTGAAAATGTAGTCGCTCCTAATGCCGAAAACTCTCCAGTAATAGATTGTTGAATAGCATCAGTAGCAGTCAAGATTCCAACTAAAGCCATAATCCCAAATGAAATAATAAGAGCGGTAATAATTGCGCGAGACATTTGCGCTTTTATCGCAGTTAACGCAATGCTAATATTTTCTCTTAAAAGACTTCTTTTCATTTGATTTTTTCGAAGCTCAAATCTAAAGTAAATTGAAAATATTGAGCATATTTTTAACATGAAGATTATTTTAATACCAACTCTATATTTGACACCATGTCTGAAAAGAAAGAGAAAAAGTCTCTGCAATACCAAATAACTAAAGAAGGTTCTCTAGGAATTCTAGCTTTAGGTGCAGTTGGAGTGCAAGCGTGGAGAAAGTTTAAAGAGGAGAATGACGAACAAAAAAAGAAATAAAACACTTCTCATTGGCTGGGATGCCGCAGACTGGAACGTGGTTAATCCTCTTTTAGAAAAAGGATTGATGCCCACTTTGAAAGGCCTTCTCAAAAAGGGGAGCCATGGGAAAATAGCTACCCTAAACCCACCGCTCTCTCCTATCTTATGGACATCTATCGCAACGGGAAAACGTGCTTACGACCACGGTATTTATGGATTTACAGAAGTTTCAGAAGATCAAAAATCAGTTCAAGCCGTTCGTGGCACTTCGCGCAAAGCAGCAGCGTTTTGGGATATTTTAAATAGGTATGACATTAAGACCAATGTGGTGGGCTGGTGGCCAAGTCATCCTGCAGAGCGCGTAAATGGGGCTATGATCTCTAATTTTTACGGCATGTGCAATACTCCTTTCGGAGAAAAGTGGCCCATACTTGACGAAACGGTTTATCCAGAAAGCCTTTCCGATTTAATGGCGGAACTTCGCCTGCACCCGGGGGAATTGACACCAGCAATGCTGAAACCCTTTTTTCCCAATTCAGAGGACTTGCTATCTGATAATGATGAAGTCTTGCGTTCGGTGATGAAGATTTTGGGACACGCATGCTCCGTGCACAATGCAGCTACTTGGCTAATAGAAAACACAGAATGGGATTGCACTGCTATCTATTACGATGCCATAGATCATTTTAGCCATTTAGCGATGAAATTTCATCCTCCAAAATTGGAAGGTGTTTCTGATGCAGATTTTAAAAATTACAATTACATCATTGAAGCGGCTTACCGATTTCATGACATGATGCTAGACAGGCTTTTGCAATTAGCGGGTTCTGATGTCAATGTCATTTTGGTTTCAGACCATGGATTTGAAAGCGGTAAGAACAGGATGCTTGCGTTACCTGAGCAACCTGCTGCACCAGCTTTAGAGCACAGTCCTTATGGTGTTTTAGTTTGCAGCGGGCCAGACTTTAAAGCCAATGATAAAATATACGGTAGCAGCCTTTTAGACATCTGTCCAACGCTTCTTCAACTCTTCAGCATCCCTAAAGGTAAAGATATGGAAGGACAGGTTTTAAAGGAAGCTCTAAAAAATAAGTCTGTTTTAGAATCCATCGACTCTCACGAAGAAAAAAAGACTTCAACTCAAATCAAACAAAATTCGGATTTCGATGCTACTGCGCTTCAGCAATTGATAGACATAGGATATCTAGACAATTCTGTTCTTGGCGAAAATGCCGCGACCAAAACATTAATTGAGAATGACTTTTACCTAGCTCAGTCTTATTTAGATGGAGGTAAATTGAATGAGGCTATTCACGTAATGGAAAAAGTCGCGTTACATCAAAATGCTGAAGTTCGACATACTTCTTTTTTATGCAAATTGTATTTAGCGAATTCTGACTGGGATAATTTTTTAAAAGCCCTAAAGCAATTAGATGAATCAGAGACGTCATCTCAAGAGATTGATTTCTTAAAAGCACAATATTATTTCGCAACACAAAAATTCAACGAAGCTCTCGAGCTTTTTGAAAAGATTAGCAAAACGAGCAAAAGTGCAGCTCTTCATCACTTAATCGCTAAGACCTATTTAAAATTGGGCATTTACGAAAGCGCCAAACTCAACTTTGAGTCTTCCCTTTCTTTAAACAAAGAGATTGCCCAAAACTGGACTGAGCTCGCAAAACTTCATTTAGGCAAAAGCGAATTTGAAGAAGCGCTTGATCTTCTTTTAGATTCACTGGATTATATTTTCAAGAACCCAGAGGCACACAAGCTAATTGGAGTTTGCTTAGTCAAACTCGAGCATTTTGAAGATGCAGCAAACGCCCTTGAATTGTCGCTCAGTCAAAACGGACAGCAAAAAGAAGTACTTGAGCTTTTAAATGATTTGTACCGAACTAAACTCAAATCACCTCAATTGATTAGAAGTTTTCAAAAAATTGAGTCAAAAATTGTTGTCAGTGGCTTACCGCGTTCTGGTACATCTTTAATAATGCAATTATTAAAGGCAGGTGGAATTTCAATTTATACAGATGAAAAACGCCCATCTGATGTTAACAACCCCAAGGGTTACTATGAATTTGAAAGCCTAACCAGACCAAACTCCTATTTTGAATTGTTTAAAGACAAGAAGGCTCAAGCTTTTAAAATTACGTACCCTTTGATTCAAGAATTACCAAGTTCGTTTTCTTATAAAGTCATTGTCATAAAACGCAATTTGCAATCTGTTATATACTCTCAAAACAAGATGAAAGGCACAAGTAATGACGTGTTACAGTTTAATCTAGCAACAGGATTAAATCAAATCAGAGAAACGTGCGATGCTTGGCTGAACCATCAAACAAACATCAAATTCCTCAAATTGAGCTATGAAGAACTCTTAGAAAATCCGACCC
>Ga0102887_1001590_pt1 | contig 10153 bp, 8 predicted proteins | sample Colrivmet1550B02_FD_84504 | JGI IMG/M metagenome (GOLD analysis project Ga0102887, IMG submission 84504) | Estuarine microbial communities from the Columbia River estuary - metaG 1550B-02 | ecosystem: Environmental > Aquatic > Marine > Intertidal zone > Estuary | place: USA: Columbia River...
CAACCTTGAATGGCTATTTTTTTATCTAAACAATCAGCACCTAAAATAATCTTGTCAGTACCATAAGTTTCCAACCAATTTAGAAACTTTACTGGATTTTTAACCGCAATACTACCTCCAGTAACCTGGTTTGCTCCAGATTCGAAAGCAATATTTAGATCTTCATCAGATTTTAATCCACCACCAAAATCTACTTTTAAATTCGTTTTAGACGCTATACTCTCTAAGATGTTGTAGTTGATAATGTGTTGGGCTTTAGCACCATCTAAATCCACAACATGTAGATGTTCAATACCGACGTCTTCAAACATTTTAGCAACTTCTAAAGGGTTTTCATTATAGACTTTTTTTGTGCTATAATCGCCCTTAGTTAGACGGACACACTGACCATTTATAATGTCTATTGCAGGAATAATTCGCATGTTATAAATTTAAAAAATTTTGTAATAATCGTGAACCGTCTTTACTACTTTTTTCAGGGTGAAATTGAACACCATAAAAATTATCAGATTGTAATGCTGCCGAAAATTCAAATTCATATTGAGAATGTGCTATGGTTTGCTTTCCTGTATTGGCATAATAACTATGTACAGAGTACATATAACTGTTTTCAGGGATATCTTTGAGTAAATCTGACTGCAAGTTTTGGATTTTATTCCATCCCATATGTGGGACTTTAACTACATTAGAAAATCTTTTGATATCAACGTCAAAAACACCAAGTCCTTTTGTGTCACCTTCTTCGGTATGCTTGCACAACAATTGCATCCCCAAACAAATTCCTAATACGTCTTGTTTAAGCGTTGGAATTATGAGGTTTAATTTTGATTTTTCAAGCATATGCATCGCCTGACTTGCTTCGCCAACGCCTGGGAATATCACTTTATCAGCACTCAAAATTTCTTCTATAGAATTAGAAAGTTTAGCGTTTATACCTAAACGTTGAAATGCAAATTGAATACTTTGAATATTTCCTGCGCCGTAATCGATTATGATAACATTCATTTAGTCTAGTGTTCCTTTCGTTGAGGGTAAAATCATTTTATTCACATCGCGTTTGACTGCCATTTTTATAGCTTTAGCAAATGCTTTAAAAATTGCTTCAATTTTGTGATGCTCATTAGTGCCATCAGCCCTGATATTCAAATTACATCGGGCGCCATCCGTAAAAGATTTAAAAAAGTGCATAAACATTTCTGTGGGCATTTTACCAATGTATTCACGTTTAAAATCAGCCTCCCAAATCAACCAATTTCGACCCCCAAAATCAATCGCAACTTGTGCTAAACAATCATCCATAGGCAAACAAAATCCATAGCGTTCTATGCCCAGTTTTGAGCCTAATGCCGTATTAAACAAGTTTCCCAAAGCAATTGCAGTGTCTTCTATAGTATGGTGTTCATCAACTTCTAGATCGCCAACAACTTTGATGTCTAAATCCATTTGACCATGACGCGCAATTTGATCTAACATATGATCAAAAAAGGCAATTCCAGTATCGATTTGACTTTTTCCTGTGCCGTCTAGATTAACAGTGATGTCAATTTTTGTTTCGTTGGTATTTCTTACAATACTTCCTACTCGTTGTTTTGCTTTTAAAAAGCTATAGATGCTTTCCCATTGGTTGGTTTCTAAAGCAATAAAAGGGGTTAATTCTTCTTGTTTGACCGATATTTCATTTTCTCCCAAATGGGTTTCATCATTAATATAAATACCTTTACACCCTAAATTTTTAGCCAATTCAATATCTGTAAGACGGTCTCCAATTACAAAGGAATTTTCTAAATCATAATCCTCTGAAAAGTATTCAGTTAATAAGCCTGTTTGCGGTTTTCGTGTTGGTGCATTATCCTTTGCAAAGGTGCGGTCGATAAATTGTTTTTCAAAAACAATCCCTTCATTTTTAAAGGCGTTAAGAATAAAGTTATGTACTGGCCAAAAGGTGTGTTCTGGATACACACCCGTACCCAAACCGTCTTGATTGGTAATCATCACAATTTCGAAATCTAGCTCTTCACAAATCTTTTTTAAATTAGAAAATACATCAGGATAAAATTCTAACTTCTCGAAAGAATCAATTTGTTCATCCGCAGGTTCTCGGATAAGCGTTCCATCACGATCTATAAATAATACGGGTTTCATACTAGTGTGTTTAATAGTGTTATTAGTTGTGTGTTTTCAGAGGGTGTTCCAACTGTTATTCTAAGGCAGTTTTTGCAATGCAATTGAGAGCTACGATTTCTTACAACAACGCCATTTTTTATAAGCTCTTCGTAACGCTTGTTCGCATCATCAACCATGATTAAAATAAAATTAGCTTCTGAAGGATATATTTTTTTAATAAAAGAAACGGATTTAAAGGCATTGACTAAGCGGTTGCGCTCGTTTAAAATCGTCTCAACTTGAGCGTCAACAACATCTTTATTTTCAAGTGTTTTGATAGCAGCATCTTGGGTAAGTGTATTGATGTTGTAAGGCGGTTTTATCTTATTTAAAATGGCAATAATTTCCTTTGAGGCGTAACAAATTCCCAATCTAATTCCCGCTAAACCATAGGCTTTAGAAAGTGTTTGAGTAACAATTAAATTCGGATACGCACTTAGCGCCTGTGTCCAACTGGCGTCTTTGGTAAAATCAATATAGGCTTCGTCTATAACCACTAAGCCCTTAAAACTGTTTAACAAACGTTCTATTGCTTTGCGATCAACGGTATTTCCAGAGGGATTGTTGGGCGAACAAATAAATAGTAATTTTGTTTGAAGTTTAATAGCGTCTAAAATGGAATTGACCTCAAGTTGAAAATCCGGGGATAAAGGCACTTGAATATTATCTACGGCATTCAAATTTGCCAACACATCATACATTCCATATGTAGGAGGCAATGTGAGAATACTGTCTTGATTGGGTTCACAAAAGGCTCTGAAAATTAAATCCAAAACTTCATCACTTCCATTTCCTAACAATACTTGATCTGAAGATAATGCATTTTGCTTTGCAATAATTTGCTTTAAACGATTATGCTGTGGATCTGGATAGCGATTTAGTGTCGTATCAAAAGGACTTTCATTGGCATCTAAAAACATCATATTCTCTTTCAAATCTTTGTATTCATCTCGTGCAGACGAATAGGATTTCATTCCCAATATATTCTTTCGAAGTAATTTATTTAGATTCATCACCAATTGATTTTAGTCGGATTGTAACAGCGTTTTTGTGTGCCATCAAGCCTTCAGCTTCAGCCATAAGTTCAATGGTATTTCCTATTGTTGATAGTCCCTCTTTGGTAATTTCTTGAAAGGTGATATTTTTTAAAAAACTATCTAAATTCACACCTGAATATGCTTTTGCATAACCATTTGTTGGGAGCGTATGATTGGTTCCAGAAGCGTAATCACCAGCACTTTCGGGCGTATATTTTCCGATAAATACAGAGCCTGCATTGATTACATTATCAATATAAAATGAATTATTGTCTGTACTGATAATGTAATGTTCTGGGCCATAAAAATTAATTAAATCTACGGCTTCCTGATCGGAACTCACCAAAATAAGTTTCATGTTTTCAAGGGCTTTTTCTATAATCGATTTACGATTTAAGTCTTGAGTTTGAAGACGTACTTCTTTGGCAGTTTTTAAAAGTATTTGTTCATCTGTTGATACTAAAACCACTTGACTATCTGCTCCGTGTTCTGCTTGACTTAATAAATCTGAAGCAACAAATGCAGGATCCGCATTTTTATCAGCCATAATTAACAGTTCACTTGGACCAGCAGGCATATCAATTGCTACACCAAATTTGGTAGCTAATTGTTTTGCTACTGTTACATATTGATTTCCAGGTCCGAATATTTTAGAAACTCTTGGAATAAGTGATGTGCCAAAAGTTAGACCTGCAATAGCTTGAATCCCTCCTACTTTAAGAATAGTAGTAATTCCACACAAAGCCGCTGTAAATAAAATTTCATTGGCAATTGATCCTTCAGTATTTGGTGGGCTGCATAAAACGATATTTTGACACCCTGCAATTTTAGCTGGTACGGCAAGCATTAGCACCGTTGAAAACAAGGGTGCTGTACCACCAGGGATGTATAAACCAACGGTTTCTATAGGTCGTTTATCTTGCCAACAGCGTACACCAGGCTGCGTTTCTACATCAACTTTAGTTGTTTTTTGTGCATTATGAAATACTTCAATATTTGATTTGGCTTGTTGAATTGCCGTCTTCAAATCTTCTGAAACCGCTGCTGTTGCGTCATCAATTTCTTTTTGAGATACAAATATGGAGTCTAATTCAACTTTATCAAACTGTTTGGTATAGCGTGCTATTGCATTATCACCCTGTTGTTTGACCGCTAAAAAAACGTCATTAACAACCGATTCAATAGCTTCTACAGATTGTGTAGGACGTTGTAGTAGAACTTCCCAAGTTTCTTTAACTGGATATTTTATTAGAGCTGACATTAGAGTACCATTTTTTCGATTGGACATATCAATATGCCTTGAGCCCCTAATGCTTTTAAATCGTCTATAATATCCCAAAATTGATATCTATCAATCACACTATGCACAGAGCTCCAACCTGATTCTGCTAAGGGAAGAACTGTAGGACTTTTCATTCCTGGTAGAAGATTGATAATCGCTTCTAAACTGTCATTTGGCGCATTTAGCAATACATACTTTGATGATTGCCCTTTGAGGACCGCTTCAATACGAAATTTTATTTTGTCTAAAACAACTTTTTGAGCTTCTTTTATGGTAGGTGATACTGCTAAAACAGCTTCCGATTTTAAAATTATTTCCTTCTCAACTAAGTTATTTTTAAACAAAGTTCCTCCTGTAGAAACGATGTCCACAATTGCTTCGGCTAGTCCTATATTTGGCGCAATTTCAACAGATCCATTAATGACATGTATACTCGCTGTGATGTTATTATCTTCTAAAAAGGCATTGACTGTATTGGGATATGAAGTTGCTATTTGTTTACCGTTTAAATCGTTGAGCGACTGATAATCCATGGATTTTGGAACGGCAATTGAAACTCTACATTTTGAAAACCCAAGTTTAGCAATATATTCTATTGAGTTGCCTTTTTCCACAAGAACATTATTTCCAATAATAGCGGCATCAACAACTCCATCTTTTAGATATTGTGGGATATCGCCATTACGAAGGTAAAAAACTTCCACAGGAAAATTAGTAGCAGTAGCTTTGAGTTGATCCTTTCCATTATCAATGGAAATTCCAATATCTTTTAAAAGCTTCATTGAGTCGTCTTTAAGACGTCCGGATTTTTGAACAGCAATTTTTAAAGTATTCATTAGTCTTTGTTTTAGTAAAAAAAAAGACCCGCTTGATTGCTCAAACGGGTCCGTATATAGTTTAAAATAGTATCCTACATAAGATTACCTCGCTTGATAGCTAGTTAATAAATGATGATGAATAACTATGAATGATTTCATTTGAAATTATATTTAGAATACAAATATTCAAAAAATAAATAATTTGAACCTAACTTATTTTTGAAAATTATGGATTTCTTAAAATAGCGCTTAAAAAACTACTTAATAGTTAATATTTATTGGTTCCCTAAAATAATTGGCAATCCGTTTTTTCCAGAACCAATAACAATCACTTTGCTGTTGGGAGATTCAGATAATTTAACTGTTGCTTCAATTCCTTTATCTTGAAGGATACGATCGTTAAGTGATGCACTTAAAATTTTGTTGGCATCTGCTTTACCTTGTGCTTCAATACGCACTTTTTGAGCTTCTTTATCCGCAGTTACTAATCTAAATTCATATTCTAATGATTCTTGTTCTTGCTTTAATTTGCTTTCAATTGCATTTTTAATCGTGTTTGGAAGTTTAACATCCTCAACAAGTACACGTTTCACATTCAAAAACTGACCGTCTAATAAGTTCACTACTTCGTCAAGAATTTCTTGTTCGATGACATCACGTTTACTAGAATACAATTGTTCTGGTGTATAACGTCCAACAACACTTCTGGCTGCAGCATTGACTGCTGGGCCTAAAAGTTCATTTTCATAATCCTCTCCTTTAGTTTTTATGAGGCTTCCTAGATTATCAAATTCTGGCTCATACCATATTGTACCATTGACTTTAACTTCTAGTCCGTTTACTGATAAAACGTTCATTTCATCAGAAATAGACTGTTGTCTTACTTTATGAATTAACATACTATTCCAAGGTGCAACAATTTGAAAACCTTCGCCATAGGTTTTGTCCGTAACAATACCATCGCCAAAACGCTCAAATAACACTCCACCCTCACCAGGGCCGATTGTTACAGCTGTTTTTGATATTAAAAGAATTATAGCTCCAATTACAAATATAACAGGAAGTCCGATTTTAGGAAAATTTTGCATTTTTTTGTTTTTAATTATATTAATCCGTTGTATTTTCTGATCAACCATTCAATTGTTAAGCTTGATAAAAATAATAACAACCAGAATTTTACAGAAATCAAAGGTACTGTTTTTTTACTAATTTTTTGAATACTTGCAAAGCGTTTATCAGAAATTAACTCAGATGTTAATTCCTCGATTTGAGTATCAAAATAGACTGTTCCTGCTGTGTTTATAGCGAGTTGCTCAAGTTTATAAATATTAGCGTTTATAAATTGTTGTTCAATATTGAAATCTAAAATTTCAATTCCCCCAAACGAACGGTATTTCCCGTTGTTTGCACTCACCTCAAAAGTATAATTAGCAGGTTCTAAAGCATATAGGTTAACGACATAACGATTTTGAACAGGGATCATAGGATATTTTATCTGTTTCCCAGTGACGTTGTTTTTAAGTGTAATTATTAAATCTGAATTCAAATTTAGTTCGTAATTTTTATTAAAAAATTGAGCCGATATTTCTAAGGGTTGACTTCCGTCATAAATAGATTCATAGTTTACTAGCAGTCTTTTGTTTTGATTTTTGATGCTTAAATATTGAATTAATTTACCAATAAATAAATCAAATTTTTCAAAGTTTTTATCTTCACGATAGGAATGCATGCGCCATTTCCACAAATTTTCAGCTAAGAGTACAGCGGTTCGACAGGAATTATTCTCATAGGTAAACAAGAGAGGATCTTGTAAAGAAGCACCCTTAATCGACTTGAATATCAAGGTTTCATGAGGAATGTTTATAGAGACATCCCCAAATTGAGATGTTAAAGGTGGATAGGAATTAAACTTAAAATCACCTAAATAAAAATTATTGAAATTTGAATTGGTAAATCCTTGATAATTCTCAATTTGTGCAGTAATCTCCTGTTTAAAATCAGATTGTATGGAATTTAAAAAACTCCACTGTGCCTGTACACCTGCTACAACAAAGGAGCTTAGTTTTCTTTTTTTAATAAGTTCAAAAACAGATTTGAAACTTTGATTGGGCTGGTACAAAACCACTAGACCATAAGAATCGTTATTTGCTAAATACTCTATTGGAGAACAGATTTTCACAAATCGTTGTTTGTTGGTTTCAACAGCAGTTTTTAAAGCCCCCAAATCGGGATGTGACAAAGAAGTTACTAGCGCAATTTTTGTATGCTCATCAATCGTCTCTATTGCAAAGGATTTTTGATTATTAATCTTGTTTTTTTCGTTTTCAATCGGAGTTAAGTTTACTTGGTATTGTTGTACTCCTGTCTTGTTAGATGCAATCTTAGGCGTTAAAATTATTGAATTCTGAGTTTCTGAAAACTGAATCCTTTCTTTATAAATAATTTTACCAAGAGATTCAATTTTCAATTCCGAAATTACAGATTTGTTTCCTGTATAAGAAGTGATAATCTCCAAAGGAAATTTATTATTTAAATAGGTGTATTTATTGACATTTATTTGTTGAATTTTTAAATCTGTATGGTAAATACTATCACCCATTATAAGAGGGAAAATAACGTGTTCAAACTGGTTAGAAGCAAATTCATAAGCGTCGCCAATAGTTTGATTCCCATCAGAAATTAAAACAACAGCTGCTATTTGGGAATCATAAAGCGACTCTATTTCCTGAAGACTCTGAGTAATATTTGTTTGTGGATCCTCAAAATTGAGTTCGGAATTTCGATTAATTTGTTTCCCGAAAGGATACATTTTAACATCATACTTAGAGGTAATTGCTGTATTGTCAAAAATGGCTTGAACCGTATTAGTAGCAATACGATCTTTGTTTAAGTACTTAATAGATTGAGAATTATCCACTACAACCGCAAGTACAGGTTTAATTATCGTGCTTTCTTTGTTTTCAAATTTTGGATTGATGATAAGAATTAGTAATGAAAAGATTGAAATAAATCTTAGCCCGACTAAACTCCAATGAAGCCGGCGGTGTTTAACTTTATATACATACTGAAAAAGCGATATTAAAAGCGCTAAAATTCCAGACCCAATTATATATAAAATTGTTTGTAAAGGCATAATTAAATAAGCTGAAAACAGCTGCTTTAAAAACTAATTAAGTAAGCATACCACCATCAACATTGATGGTTTGGCCAGTAATGTAACTCGATAAATCACTAGCAAGAAATACACAGGCATTGGCAATATCTTCTGGTGAACCTCCTCGTTTTAATGGAATTCCAGCACGCCACCCCGCTACAGTTGCTTCGTCTAATTTAGCGGTCATTTCAGTTTCAATAAATCCTGGGGCTATCACATTACTTCTAATGTTTCTTGAACCAAGTTCTAAAGCCACCGATTTTGAAAATCCAATAATACCTGCTTTAGAAGCGGCATAATTTGTTTGTCCTGCATTTCCCTTTACTCCTACAACCGAACTCATATTAATTATGGAGCCCTTACGTTGCTTTAACATTGTCCGTTGCACAGCTTTTGTCATGTTAAAAACAGACTTTAGATTCACCTCAATAACCTTATCAAAATCATCTTCACCCATTCGCATGAGTAAATTGTCTTTAGTAATACCCGCGTTATTTATAAGAATATCGATTCCGCCAAAATCAGCGAGGACGTTTTCTGCTAGTTGTTGAGCGTCGTTGAAATTTGCGGCGTTACTTTGGTATCCTTTGATGTTAGTTCCAAAAACTTGCAGTTCTGTTTCTAAAGCCTTAGCAGCCTCAACAGATGCACTGTAAGTAAACGCTACATTGGCACCTTGCTGAGCAAAAACGGTTGCAATTCCTTTTCCAATTCCACGACTTGCACCAGTAATAATAGCTGTTTTTCCTTCTAGTAATTTCATGTGATTCTTTATAATAGTTATAACAATGGTATCTGTAAACAATAATTTTTCAAAGATAGTAAAATGCTTTCAAATAAAATTCCTTTATGAATGTTTTGAGTTTACAAATCTATTAAATCAGTTCCTTGTAAACCCTTGTAGTTATTAAAAATATTTATACCAATAGTGATTGTTTAACTCGAATAATTGTAATTAATATGGACTGCACAATACATTTTTTGATTTATATTTTGTTTATTTGTTTAATAAATAAACAAAACAAAACGAGACATGAAACTATTAAAAAATTTTAAATTTATTCTCCTTGTATTCCTTATATCTAGTTGTTCTGAAAGTGACGAATCTGGAGCTTCTGGTTCTGGATCTAATAATGAAGCTGTAACATCTATAACGTTATCTACAGCAACTAGTGAAGTTAATACGGGATCTCAAGTAGCGTTTGTCGTAACAGGAAACAATGCCTCTGACGTAACGAGTTCATCAACTTTAAAAGTTGACGGCCAGTCAGTATCAAACCCATTTTCTTTTAATTCAGACGGCTCCTATCAATTAGTTGCTACATACAATGGTTTAACATCAAACTCACTTACTATTACTGTGAGTGATGTTCCACCTAGCAGTATTATTTTAAGTTTTGATCAAGAAAATTATATTAGTGGGGATTCTGCCACATATATTGTAAAAGACAACTTAAATAATACAGTTACTTCAGAAGCGGAAGTGACTGTAAATGGAACAGCTATAGATAATCCCTATAATTTTATTTCGGACGGAACCTATGAGTTTATTGCGACCTATGATGGATTCACATCTAATACAGTAAGTTTCACTATTGAAACTCCATCCGTATATAGCGACACAAATTCATTTACCGCTTCAGGAGCTCCTGCTACATTTACCAAAAAGGTACTTTTAGAAGATTTTACAGGGACTTGG
>Ga0102887_1001596_pt1 | contig 10120 bp, 10 predicted proteins | sample Colrivmet1550B02_FD_84504 | JGI IMG/M metagenome (GOLD analysis project Ga0102887, IMG submission 84504) | Estuarine microbial communities from the Columbia River estuary - metaG 1550B-02 | ecosystem: Environmental > Aquatic > Marine > Intertidal zone > Estuary | place: USA: Columbia River...
CTTTTGAATTCGTTAATTGGCTGCTCGAGCGGTTCCAAGTAGTCATCTTATCAGACACGTTTTACGAGTTTGCCAGCCCGCTGATGAAGCAACTCGGTTATCCCACGCTTCTCTGTCACAAGTTAGAGACGGACGAGCGGGGCAGAGTGGTCAAGTATCACCTGCGCCAAGCCAACCCAAAGCGTCAGGCAGTGGTGGGCTTTAAAAGCATGTATTACAGAACCATTGCTGCGGGTGATTCGTATAACGATACGACAATGCTTGCAGAGGCAGACGCTGGGATTTTATTTCATGCGCCGCAGAATGTGATTGACGAGTTCCCACAGTTTCCGGCAGTCCACAGTTTCGCTGATTTAAAGAGAGAATTTATACGTGCAAGCAATCGGAAACTGGCGCTTTAGACATTGTCTTTAACAGGGTTTAGGTTTCTAATAGGTCGCCTTACCCCTCCACTAACTCAGTTGCTTTTATGAATAGCAAAACCTCAAGTGCAGAACGTATTCGCGAAAAGAAGAAGCTTTTTGTGGCCCGTGAGCAAAAGATCATTGATGCTGCACTTGAGTTGTTTTTGTCGGAAGGCATCGATCGCGCCACCGTGTCGCGTATTGCCGCAAAAGCGGGCATAGGCAAAGGCACCGTCTACAAACATTTTTTAACTAAGAACGAAATTCTTATCCGTATTATGCTCGACTATGAGGAGAGCATAACCCAAAAGTTAGCGGCTGGAATCGCGAAATCGGAAAAGGGCGAGTCTGGGGCTGCGGCCAAAGCCTATTTTGAGTCTCGCCTGGCGCGACCAGAGCTTGATCGTTTAGTACAGCACTTGGAGGTTCGTCTAATTGATGAGCCGGACGTTGCAGAGCAACTTGATCAGCTGCACAAGATGCGACGTTCCAACGAAGATTCGCTCAACAGCATGATCACGCGCTTGATTGACCGCGGTGTCCTTGAAGATGTGCCGCCACACTATCACTACCTCGGCTGCTGGGCGCTGGCGCAAGGCGCGGTGGAGCTGTGCTTCAGTCGCAGCTGGAACTACCGTCTCGACAGTGAAGACCTGATGAAATTTATCACGGGTATAGGTGTAACAATGGGCAATCGTGGCCAGTACCGCGATCTTTCATCCAATAAATCTTCGCGCAGCAAGCCTGCGTCGACAAAAGGCTAAACGCGCTTTATGCCTGTCTCTCTCGAGAGCTTATTTTCTGACCTTCTCGTTTTGCAGCAGGCATCTGCATCAGGATTACCACCAGTTCATCTGTGGAACCCCCCGTTAAGCGGTGATATCGATATTGTCATCGACCGTGAAGGGCGCTGGATTCACGAGGGCGTCGAAATAAAACGGGCACCCTTAGTAAAACTGTTTGCGTCGATCTTGCGCATGGAGCAAAGCGAGTACTTCATAGTAACGCCTGAAGAGAAGTGGCGTATAACCGTGGAGGTCGCCCCTCTGTACGTTATTTCTGCCAGTCACGACATACGTGAAGGGCAGCAAGCCGTGGTGCTAACTACCTCGACTGGGGATGTGGTTGTGGTTGATAAGGCGCATCCACTCTGGGTAGAGCAGGCGGAAAACTCTGACCAGCCGTTGCCGCTGGTGTTAGTACGCGACAATCTTACCGCCTTGATTGGCCGCAATGTTTTTTATGATTTAGTCGATAGAGCACTGCATGCGAGTGGCGATGAAGCGGCCACAGATGCTCTCTATCTCTCCAGCATGGGCGATCAGTTTTTGCTGGGGTATGCGGGCGCTTAGTTGGCGCTATGTGAGTAATCGATATAAAAAAACCCGCACCTGAGATGCGGGTTTTTTTGTAGGTTTTCAGCGGCAGTTCGCCGCGCTTCACATGCAGATAAAACCTTACATAGCAGGATAGTTCGGCCCGCCAGACCCTTCTGGAACAACCCAGTTGATATTTTGACCCGGATCCTTGATGTCGCATGTTTTGCAGTGAACACAGTTCTGCGCATTGATCTGAAAGCGCGGTGTACCGTCAGCATTTGCCACTACTTCATAGACACCAGCAGGGCAGTAGCGCTGAGCGGGTTCGTCGTAGATGGGCAAATTCACCGCAATCGGGCGATCCGGATCCGCCAAAACGAGGTGGCAGGGCTGATCTTCTTCGTGGTTAGTGTTCGACATAAACACTGATGACGCCTTATCGAAACTCAATTTTCCATCGTATTTTGGATAGTTGATCTTGGCGCATTCCGCCGCGGGCTTCAGTGTTTCGTGGTCAGCCACTTTGTCCGACATCGTCCATGGCAGTAAACCATTAAAAATATTGATGTCGATAAACGCGTAAGCGGAACCGATTATATTGCCAAACTTGTGCTGCGCTGGACCAAAATTGCGCTGCATATGCAGCTCTTTATAAGCCCAAGAGTTTTTGTAAACGGTCGCGTACTGCTCCAGATCGCTGTTGCTCTTATCTGCTGCGAGCGCTTCTGCGACTGTTTCTGCCGCCAGCATGCCCGACTTCATGGCGGTGTGACTGCCTTTGATTTTTGCGAAGTTGAGTGTACCCGCATCATCGCCAATCAGAATTCCACCAGGGAAAGACATTTTCGGCTGAGACTGCAGGCCGCCCTTTAAAAGCGCACGCGCACCATAGGTTAAACGCTCACCGCCCTCAAGATACTTGGCGATTTGTGGGTGATGCTTGTAGCGCTGAAACTCATCGTAAGGGCTCACGTGCGGGTTGGTGTACGACAGATTGGTAATCAAACCCACGGCAACCGTGTTGTCTTCGAGGTGATATAAAAAACCACCACCTAGGGATTTGCTTTCATCAAGAGGCCAGCCTGCGGTATGAACCACCAATCCAGGCTTGTGCTGATCGGCTGGGACCTTCCATAACTCTTTGATACCGATACCGTAATGCTGGGGGTCTTTACCCTCATCTAAACGGTACTTGGCAATAATTTGCTTACCGAGATGTCCGCGACAGCCTTCAGAAAAGAGGGTGTATTTGGCACGCAGCTCCATGCCTTGCATGTAGGAGCCTTTCTGCTCGCCGTTGTGACCGATGCCCATATCGCCGGTTGCAACGCCTAGCACTTCATTGTTTTCACCGTACAGCACTTCAGAGGCAGCAAACCCAGGGAATACTTCAACGCCGAGATTTTCCGCCTGCTCAGCGAGCCAGCGACATACTTTGCCCAAACTGACAATGTAGTTGCCATGGTTGTGCATTGTTTTTGGCGCGAAAAAATTAGGTACTTTAATGCTCTTGGTGGCACCGGTGAGAACAAAGATATTGTCATCGGTGACTGGCGTGAGCAGCGGGGCGCCCATCGCTTCCCAGTCAGGAAATAGTTCGTTTAATGCGGTTGGTTCGAGCACCGCTCCGGAAAGAATATGAGCACCGACCTCGGATCCCTTTTCGACGACACAGACCGAAATGTCGGCATTGATTTGTTTGAGTCGACATGCAGCGGCGAGACCAGAAGGGCCTGCACCGACGATGACAACGTCATAATCCATATATTCTCGTTCCAAGGGAAATCTCCACGGTATTATTTGAATTTTAAGTATGTATTTTACAAGCATCATATAGGCATAGCTATAGTCTACATAAATAACCAGAATTGATATGCGCGCAGGGCGCTTTAGACTGACTCACTGGTCGTATTACAAAAGCCGTTGCCTTGATTTATGTGGCCTAGATAGGCAATATGTGCGTCCGTAAATTTGGCCTGTGCTAACCTGTGCTCCAGCGGCATAAGTCAGCCTGATACGCCCCAGAATTCCATTAACAATTAACCATGTAAAAAGGAAAACCATGAAAGTACTGGTCGCCGTAAAACGTGTTGTTGATTACAACGTCAAGGTTAGACCTAAGTCTGATGGTACAGATGTCGACTTGGCTAACGTAAAAATGTCTATTAACCCTTTCTGTGAAATCGCCGTTGAAGAAGCTGTGCGTCTCAAAGAGAAGGGTATTGCCACTGAAATTATTGCTGTGTCGGTTGGACCGCAACAGTCGCAAGAGCAACTTCGCACAGCGTTGGCGCTAGGTGCCGATCGCGCGATATTAGTTAACACTGACGATGCGCTTGAGCCCTTAGCCATCGCCAAGTGCCTAAAAGCAGTGTGTGATGCCGAATCTCCAGAATTAATCCTGCTCGGCAAGCAAGCGATCGACGGTGACAACAATCAGACAGGCCAGATGCTTGCAGCACTGCTCGGCTGTGGTCAAGCGACTTTTGCCTCTGAGCTGTCTATTGACGGCACCAACGTCAGTGTGATTCGCGAAGTGGATGGCGGATTACAGACGTTGGCCCTAACGCTCCCAGCGATTGTGACCTCTGATTTGCGCCTCAATGAGCCGCGCTACGCGTCACTGCCAAACATTATGAAAGCGAAGAAAAAGCAGCTCGATATGATGACGCCTGCCGATCTCGGCGTAGATATTAGCGCTCGCGTCAAACTTCTGGGTGTTGAGCTTCCTGCGTCGCGTCAAGCGGGCATCAAGGTTGCCGACGTTGCAGCACTTGTTGATAAACTTAAAAACGAAGCGAAGGTGATCTGATGAGTATTCTGGTGATTGTTGAGCACGACAACAGCAGTTTGAAGCCTGCTACCCTGAACTCCGTAACGGCCGCGCAAGCAATTGGCGGTGACATTGATCTTTTAGTGGCCGGTGCGAATTGCCAGTCCGTTGCGGCTGAGGCGGCGAAAGTGGGCGGTATCCGTAAAGTGTTGGTGGCTGATAATGCGGCCTATGCACATAGTTTGGCGGAAAACGTTGCACCGTTGATTGCTGAGGTTGGCGCAGGTTACAGCCATATCCTCGCGACAGCGACAACCACGGCCAAAAACATTATGCCGAGAGCAGCTGCATTGATGGATGTTCAGGCGATTTCTGAAATCAGTGCGGTTATCAGTGCTGATACCTTCAAACGCCCGATCTACGCAGGCAACGTCATTGCCACTGTGCAGAGCAGCGACGCGATCAAAGTGCTGACTGTGCGCGGTACGGCCTTTGACGCAGCGTCTGCGGATGGCGGTTCGGCAGCCATTGAAGCAGTGGCGTCGGCCCATGATGCAGGTAAGTCTGCATTTGTAGGCGAAGAAGTGGCCAAATCTGACCGTCCAGAACTGACAGCCGCGAAAATTGTGGTATCAGGTGGTCGCGGTATGGGTAATGGTGAGAATTTTAGCTTGATCTACAGCTTGGCTGACAAGCTTGGTGCTGGTGTTGGCGCATCCCGTGCAGCAGTTGACGCAGGCTTTGTGCCAAACGATATGCAAGTAGGGCAGACGGGTAAAATTGTTGCGCCTGACCTGTATATTGCGGTGGGCATTTCTGGCGCTATTCAGCACTTAGCCGGTATGAAAGACAGCAAAGTGATTGTGGCCATCAACAAAGACGAAGAAGCACCGATTTTCTCGGTGGCTGACTACGGTTTGGTTGCTGACTTGTTCAGTGCACTGCCTGAGTTGGAAGCTGCTATTTAAAGGTAGGCTGCAGGGCTGTTGTGAATGTAAAAAGGCTCCCTAGGGAGCCTTTTTTTTGGCTTTTGCAGTCTAGCGGGCGAGGTCTGGTAACGAGGTCTTGTAAAGAGCTTCTCGCGAGGCTGCGGCTATCTTTTTTGTTTTGGGTTGCGCTCATGCTTGCGTTCATTTTGGGCACCGCCTTTTTTGTACGACTTATCGGTTTCCACCCCACGTTTTTCTGCTCGCTCGTTGTGCCTGTCATCGTCACTTGGCCTGTGCACATCATGCTCAATCGAACGGCCACGCTGGTGCGGCGGCAAGCTACGTACCTCGTCTGATCGGCGGTGATGTGCAGCGGGAGGTGGCTCGCGCAGCGCCTTGCGCGCATCAATTGCCTCGCGACGCTCTTCGGGGCTCATATTTTGCCATTGGTCGCGCAGCTCTCGGCGCTGCTCTGGGGGCATCTGCTGAAATTTCTGACGGGCATTGCGGACCTGTTGCCGCTCTTCAGGTGACATTTTCTCCCATTCTTGGGCTCTATTTTTCAGGTTTTTGTCGCCTGCTCGGCGCAGCATTTGCTGTTGCTGTCGTGGGGTTAAGCTGTCCCAGCGATTGGCGATAGGTGCCAGCGTCTGGCGCACGTCATCTGGAAGGTCGCGCCAAGCAATTGCATCTGGCTCCTGAGACGACTGCGCGGCGGCAGGTAACGCACTGCCGATAAACAGCGTGAAAAGCAGAGTGTAGAAGTAAGTTTTTATCATCATTTTCAACCGCTAGAGTTAGGTCTCCGATTGGGCCAGCCAAGTGTAAAAATCAAGATCTTCGTACAGGTCGAGATTGTCTTCTGTTATGTCAGACTGAAAACTGCCACTAACCGTTTCTGTTACCGGTTTTGAGTGATCGAACGGCATGAAAAACACGCTAACCAGCATTACAGACGCGAGAGACGTAGCCATCGCAGGCCAAAAAAAGCGGCTTTTAGCGGGCCTGTGCTGGGCTAGGGCATTTTTTCTGGCCTGCGCCAGACGAAACAGATCGTCGGCAGCAGTGTCGTTTTCAATGGCCTGCAGATCGCTCTTCAATAGGCGCTCTGTATGGTTATTCATTCCAATAGTCCTCCAGAGAGTGTCGCAGCGAGTGCATCGCTCTTGAATAATGGGTTTTCACACTGCCTTCGGTACAGCCCATGCACTCCGCAGTGAGCGCTGTGCTCATACCGTCCCAGCAGCGCAGCATAAAGGCCTCGCGCTGCCTGGCGGGGAGGCCTTCAACAGCCTCGGTAAGTCTTTCTATCTGTTGTTGGCGCACAAACATCTGATCGGGCGTTTGCGAGTGGTGACCTTCGGCGCGGTCAATAAGATCACCACCTTCATCATCCGCTTTCATGCCCCAGCTTGCCAAGCGCAATAATCGATTTTTAACGGCATTGCGTCGGTAGTAGTCCGTAATTTTGCCGTTGAGTATGCGGTAAAAAAGCGGCCGCCACTCCTCGGCGGTGTTGGACGAGTATTTCTGCACCAATTTGTACATACTGTCCTGAACAATATCCAGTGCATCTTCGCGGCTGCCGGTGGCCATTCTAGCCATTTGGAACGCACGCCGTTCAATGTCTCTGAGAAAAGTATCCATTGAGACGTGCGAGGTTTCTTCTCTCATCCTAAAGAGTTCCTCGTGGCAGTAGGTGCGAGCCATCGACAAGGAATAGCCACAGTCACTAATCGCGCTCGCCATAATCTAAAATATTGTCCAGTAGTAATACAAATGCCATCCATTCCAAGTAATCGTTGTCATCATGGTGGTGCCTATGGGCTGCGCCGTGACGGTGATATTGCAGGTAATGCCGATGATGCCTATCATAATCTCGCTGGTGAAAACGGTCAGAGTAATAATGCTGACTGTGACGACCATTAAACTGGCCGCCGTAGCTAAAAGCAGGGCGCTGATGTCCGTAGTGATGACCATAGTGATGGCCGCGCTTGCGCTCGTGCTTGTAGGCTTTTTCACCCGCATTTGACCGATGGTATCGATCATAGTGCTCAGACTGGTCGCGCGCCCGATAATTTTTTCCTGATCTATCGTGATCTGCCAAGGCTACTGTGGGGAAACTCAGCATGCCAGTGCAGATAGCCACTAACATTATTTTCTGTTTCATAACGTTCTCCTTGTGAATAGATTACGGTATGTAACGCAGGTGCAGGAACGGGGTTGACAGCGGCTAGAGCGATAGTTCGGCCCAGACAGGGCAGTGGTCAGAGGGCTTAACAAAACTCCTCAGAGAGGTTGCAATACCGGCATCTGAGACTTTGGCAAGGGCTGCTGCGGAGGTGAGTATCAGGTCAATACGCAAGCCGCGCTTGGGCTCTTGCTCGAAACCCCGGCTGCGATAATCGAACCAGCTGTAGCGATTGTCGGCGGATTGAGCGCGCGAAAGCTGTCATGCAGCCCCCAGTCGGACAAATTTTGCAGCCACTCTCGTTCCTCCGGGAGAAATGCACACTTACCCGTGGCTATCCAGCGTTTGGCATTCCCTGGCGCAATACCGACGTCGATATCTGCGGGGGCGACGTTCATATCGCCCATGACTATCACGTGATCATCGGCCGTAAACTGGGCGTTTAGATAATTCAGCAGGTCACCGTAAAATTGCTCTTTTGCTGGGTATTTCGTTGGATGCTGACGGCTCTCTCCCTGTGGAAAGTAGCCGTTAATGACGTGCAGGGTAGTGCCATTGAGCTTGTATTGCCCATGAATCAAACGTCGCTGGGCGTCTTCCGCATCGTCGGGAAAGCCGGTACTTGTTGTGAGTGCTCTAGTTTTACTGAGCAGCGCAACGCCGTAGTGACCCTTTTGGCCGCAAAAGTCGACGTGGTACCCCATCGCCTCGATCGCCTCGCGGGGAAACTCTGCATCACTGACCTTGGTCTCCTGCAACCCTATGATATCGGGGGAATACTGGTCTACCAGCGCCTGCAATTGGTGTAGGCGCGATCTGAGACCGTTGACATTAAATGAGACGATTCGGGCCATTGGACTAGTTTTGCAGATCTGATCGCTGAACGATCGACGTGGCCGCAGGGGCAGCGTTCATCAACCTAATTTGATCGGCAAGAATATAGCCAGTCTCCTGTAACATGGGGTCGGTTTCGGCAATATTTTTATCATCTTCGGCTTTCTTGAGCTCTGCTGCTTCGGCAGCAGCGATGGCCTGATCAACTTCAGAGTCTGTGTCGATCTCACTGTCTTTGTTGGCGGATTTCCATGCTTTCACATCGGCGTAGGCGTCCAATTTCTTTTGCTTGCGGCGATCGTTTTCAAGGAGAAATAACTGGTTATCCCAATCCGCTGAACGCAGGCGCCGCTTTTCTATATTCAGGGAGATGGCTTTGTCCGCGTCCCAGCTCTCGCTCAGGGCCAGCTGTCGCACCATATGTACATAATCTGGATCAACTGCAGTGCGCGCTAAATGCCGCGCGGTTAGGGTTGATATAAAAGGCTTCACGTCCCCTGAAGGTTTGAAGGGGACTGAATGAATGCTGTCCCAGGGGAGGGCGTTCTCCTGCTCGCTCTCGCCGACTTCTTCTTTATCAAAGAGGGAGGGGAGTTCGATATCGGGCAATACACCTCGATGTTGGGTACTATCGCCTGAGACACGGTAAAACTTAGATATGGTCAGTTTTAGCTGGCCACTACTCAGGCCTGTCACATCTTGTACGGTTCCTTTGCCAAAGCTTTGGCTGCCAACGATTATCGCGCGGCCATAGTCTTGCAGGGCGCCGGCAAAGATTTCCGATGCAGAGGCGCTAAGGCGATTAATTAGAACAACCAATGGCCCGTTGTACGCGGCGGGCATAGTGGCGCGCTGGTCGCGTGAGACTTGCTGGTAGGCATTGCGAATTTGAACCACAGGCCCTGGATTGATAAACAAATCCGTGAGCATTGTCGCTTCGTGCAGCGAGCCACCGCCGTTGTTGCGCAGATCTAAGACAATTCCGTCGACCTTTTCTTTGCGCATCTCCATCAAGAGCTTGTAAACATCGCGTGTGGTGCTTTTATAGTTGGGGTCGCGCTGACGATAGGCCTCAAAATCCATGTAGAAAGCAGGAATTTCAATGACGCCCAGCGTCAGGTCAACACCGTCTTGCTGAACGTTGATGATCTTACTCTGCACCGATTTATCTTCTAATTTGACCTTGTCGCGGACGATGGTGACAATTTTACTGCTATCGGTTGAATCGCTGCCACCGCTGAGCACCTCTAGCCAAACCGTTGAATCCTTGTCGCCGCGAATTAGCTGCACGACGTCGTCAAGACGCCAGCCAATCACGTCGACCATGTCATTTGCCGATTGACCCACGGAAATGATTTTATCGCGGGCTTTTAGAATGCCCTGTAAATCTGCTGGGCCGCCGGGAATAATCCGTGAAATCTTGGTGTACTCATCTTCGGTGGTGAGTTCTGCGCCTATACCTTCGAGGGATAGCGACATATTTATCTGAAAGTTGTCGGTGGTTCGCGGCGAAAAATACGACGTGTGCGGGTCGTAGAGAGCGGCGAGGGCGTTCACATAGAGCTGGAACACGTCTTGACTATCGCGCTGAGCCATTTGCGTCATTTGCGTATTAAAGCGCTTAATCAGCAGCTCGCGCGCCTTGGTGGGCTCTTTGTCGTTTAATAGCA
>Ga0102887_1001611_pt1 | contig 10077 bp, 8 predicted proteins | sample Colrivmet1550B02_FD_84504 | JGI IMG/M metagenome (GOLD analysis project Ga0102887, IMG submission 84504) | Estuarine microbial communities from the Columbia River estuary - metaG 1550B-02 | ecosystem: Environmental > Aquatic > Marine > Intertidal zone > Estuary | place: USA: Columbia River...
AAAATTAAGATATTCATGACACGCGCTCCCCTTGGCCTTTGCTTGCCCGCGTTCTAAGCTGCATCAACTCTGGTCACAAGGTGCACTATGTCTGATCTTATTGACGATCCCCGTCTTGGCGAGAATGCCCCAGAATTTACGGTTTCAGAAATCTCTGGTGCCGTGAAACGCACTCTGGAGGCGGAATTTGGCCGCATAAGGGTGAAGGGCGAAGTGGGGCGTGTGGTTCAGGCCCGTTCGGGGCATATGTATTTCGATGTAAAAGATGAACGCAACGCCCTGGCCTGCACCACTTGGAAAGGTCAGGTGTCAAAACTCTCTGTCCTCCCCGAGGAGGGGATGGAGGTGGTTGTCAGTGGCAAAATGACCTCCTTCGGCGGGCAGTCCAAATACAACTTGAATGTGGATGATGTGGCTGTTGCCGGGGTGGGGGCATTGATGGCCATGTTGGAAAAGCGAAAGACCGCTTTGGCCGCCGAAGGGTTGTTTGATCCGGCACGCAAACAGGCTTTGCCCTTTTTGCCCGACGTGATTGGGGTCGTCACCTCTCCCACTGGCGCTGTGATTCGCGATATTCTGCACCGCCTGCGCGACCGTTTCCCGCGGAAAGTCTTGGTTTGGCCGGTTGCGGTGCAAGGGGCCAATTGCGCCGCCGAAGTGGCGCGCGCGATTGCTGGGTTCAATGCCATGACCCCGGGCGGGGCTCTGCCGAGGCCAGATTTGCTGATCGTGGCGCGCGGCGGGGGCTCCATTGAGGATCTTTGGGGGTTCAACGAAGAAATTGTTGCACGCGCCGCGGCGGCCTCTGAGATTCCCCTAATTTCCGCTGTGGGCCATGAGACCGATACCACATTGATTGATTTCGTCTCTGACATGCGCGCGCCCACCCCCAGCGCCGCCGCTGAATTGGCGGTGCCGGTACGCTTAGACCTTTTGGCCGAAACCCGCGCTAAGGGCGCCCGGGCGGCGCAGGGCTTGGCCAATATCATGGCGCGGCGCAAACAAAGATTGGCCGATGTATCCCGCGCTTTGCCGCGTCCAGACAGCCTGACGCAGACGGCGCAGCAGCGTTTGGACCATTGGGAGGGGCGTTTGCCATTGGCGCTGCGCAGCTTGGTGCAAAAACAACAGCTGCGCCTGACCGCTTCTGCGGGGCAGATTAAGCCCTCTGCATTGGGGCGGATATTGGTGCAGGAGGCGCGGCAATTGCAGGCCTTGGGGCAGCGTCTACCGGCCGGCTTGGACCGGGCAGCGCTCTCGGCCCGGCAGATGCTACGGGCCTGCGCATCGCGTCTGCGTCCAGCACCCCTGGTGGAGCGGGTTGCGCGGTTGCGCAAAGATCTCGATGATCTTGAAACGCGGTTGGAGCAAACCTTTGAACGGCAATTGCAAAGACGCCGCGAGCAGCTGGTGGCCTGTGATCGGTTGCGCGAAACACTGGGATATCGCGAGACTCTGCGCCGCGGCTATGCGGTGGTGCGGTCTGGGCAGGCTTTGATCACCAATGTGGCGAAGGCTGAGGCCGCGAAATCTCTGGAGATCGAGTTTGCCGATGGGCGCTTTGCGGTGGGGCAAAGTACCGCCGCCCGTCCCGCAGGCCGCGCCAAGCCGACCCCACCTGAACAGGGACAATTGTTCTGATTGTGGTCAGGTGATGTCTATTGAGGCATGAGAAAACGCATCTGTTGCAAGTGGTGTCGTATTTCGACCTATGTCAGGGCCGCGTTGCGGGTTAAATCAGCCACAATGAATTGAGGAACAGATCATGTCTATCGAATCGTCAAAAGGTGTTTGGAAATCTGGACCGGGCAGAGGCCGGGTGCGACCAAAAGGGCGTCAGCTCGACGATTTGGCATGGTCACAGGTGCAAGACTTGCTGGGGCAACGGCCCCGTCGGCGCGATCTTCTGATCGAATTTTTACATCTTATTCAAGATGCTTATGGCCATCTCTCGGCGGCGCATTTGCGCGCTTTGGCCGAAGAAATGCGTTTGAGTCAGGCTGAGGTTTATGAGGTTGCGACGTTCTATGCGCATTTTGATGTGGTCAAAGAGGGGGAAACTCCACCGCCGGCCTTGACCGTGCGGGTCTGCGACAGCTTGTCGTGCGAATTGGCCGGGGCGGCTCAATTGCAAGAGGCTTTGCAGCAGGGGTTAGATCCCAAATCTGTGCGGGTTGTTCGCGCGCCCTGCATGGGGCGTTGTGATACCGCCCCGGTGCTTGAGTTGGGCCACCATCACATTGATCATGCAACGCCCGAAAAGGTTTTGGCAGCAATTTCCGCCGGCCATACCCATGCTGAGATTCCCGATTATGAAGACCTCGCAACCTATCGTTCTGCCGGTGGCTATGCGCGGCTTGAAGAGCTGCGCGCCGGTGGTGATTGGCAAGAGGTCCAGGCGCAGATAAAGCAAAGCGGTCTGCGCGGTTTGGGTGGTGCGGGGTTTCCATCTGGCACAAAATGGGGCTTCATGCGCAGCAATGCGGGGCCGCGCTATTTGGCGGTGAATGGAGATGAGGGCGAGCCTGGAACGTTCAAGGATCGCTACTATCTCGAGCGCACACCGCATCTGTTTCTCGAAGGCATGTTGATTGCCGCTTGGGCCGTCGAGGCGGAAACCTGTTTTATATACATGCGCGACGAATACCCGGCGGTTCTGCACATTCTGGCCCAAGAGATTGCGGCTTTGGAAGCGGCGGGGCTCGTGCCTGCGGGCTATATTGATCTGCGGCGCGGGGCTGGGGCCTATATCTGCGGTGAAGAAAGCGCGATGATCGAAAGCATTGAAGGCAAGCGCGGCTTGCCGCGCCATCGCCCTCCCTTTGTGGCGGCGGTGGGGATCCACAATCGCCCCACTTTGGTGCATAATGTTGAAACTTTGCTCTGGGTTGCGCGCGTGGTGCGCGAAGGGCCGGAGTGCCTGAACGCGGTGGAACACAATGGCCGGACAGGTCTGCGCAGTTACTCGGTTTCTGGTCGCGTGAAAAACCCCGGTGTGCATCTGTTGCCTGCGGGATCCACGATTACCGATATCATTGCCGCCTGTGGCGGGATGTTGGAGGGCCATATCTTTTCAGCTTACCAACCTGGTGGCCCGTCTTCAGGGCTTCTGCCGGCATCCATCCATGACGTGCCCTTAGATTTTGACACATTGCAGCCGCTTGGAACCTTCATTGGTTCGGCCGCTGTGGTGGTTCTGTCGGATCGGGACAGCCCTCGGGCTGCGGCCTTGAATATGTTGCGATTCTTTGAGGACGAAAGCTGTGGTCAGTGCACCCCTTGCAGGGTTGGCTGTGAAAAGGCGGTAAAATTGATGCAGGCAGAGACCTGGGATCAGCCGCTTTTAGAGGATTTGACCACGGCGATGGTGGAGGCTTCGATCTGCGGGCTTGGGCAAGCGGCGCCCAATGCGATCAAATCGGTCATCAAATATTTCCCAAGCGAAATTTAGCGCGCGGCTGCCATTGGCATTGCCGGGGGCTAGGATTACATTCGCGTCACCGTTTGCGGCGACTTTGAAGCCCGCGGCGAACAATGGAGCGTGTTGATGTCCTTTTTTGGTAAGTTGAAATCCAAACTTTTTAAATCCTCTGCCAAGCTTGAAGAGGGTCTGGATGCGATTGTCCAAGAAGATATTGCGCCCGAGGAGGAGCCTTCAGCTCCGGCCATAACGGATGCGGCCGCGCAGGTGGCGCAGCCCGAGGTTTTGCGCGCGCCCGATCCTGTAGGAGACGGCCCGCTAGAGCAAAAGCGCGTGCAGGTGGCGCCGCCAGAAGCAGAGCCAGAGGTAGAGGCAGAGCCAGGCGCCAGCGCGCCAAAGGTCGCGATTGACCCTTTGGAGGTGGACACAAAGCCGGTGGATCCCTTGCCCCAGAAAACTGGGGTTTTCGGGCGTGCGCCGCGCCGCGTGCTGGATGATGATATGCTTGAACAGCTCGAAGAGCTGTTGATCTCCTCGGATATGGGGGTGGATACGGCTGTGCGTATCACTGCGAATTTGGCCGAAGGGCGTTTTGGTCGGAAACTCTCCACGGCGGAAATCAAATCAGCCTTGTCCGAAGAAATTGCCCGCGTGATGGAACCTGTGGCCCGGCCCTTGCCGATTTATAATAAGAAACCACAGGTGATTTTGGTGGTGGGTGTGAACGGTTCGGGGAAAACCACCACGATCGGCAAGCTCGCGAGCCAGTTTAAGAAGGCTGGGAAATCTGTAGTAATCGCGGCTGGCGATACGTTTCGCGCAGCCGCGGTGGGGCAATTGCAAGTTTGGGGGGAGCGGGCCGGGGTGCCGGTGATGACCGCAGCTGAGGGGTCCGATCCGGCAAGCCTGGCCTTTGACGCCATGACGCAGGCGGAAAAGGATGGCGCGGACCTGTTGATGATTGATACGGCGGGACGGTTGCAAAACCGGGCAGATTTGATGGAGGAATTGTCTAAAATCATTCGTGTGATCCGCAAGAAAGATCCTGATGCACCGCACAACACGGTCTTGGTCCTCGATGCGACGACCGGGCAAAATGCGGTCAACCAAGTGGAAGTTTTTCGCAAAATGGCGGATGTCACTGGCCTGGTGATGACCAAATTGGACGGCACCGCCAAGGGCGGGGTGTTGGTCTCTCTCGCGGATAAATTTGCTTTGCCTATTCACGCCATTGGCGTGGGTGAACAGATAGATGATCTTGACGCTTTTGATCCTCAGGAATTTGCTGCGGCCTTGACTGGGGTCTCTGCGTGACCGAGTGGGTCCTTGCGATTGAAGGCAGTCACACGGGCCGATTGGTCGCTATGCTTTTGGCGCTCTTGGCCGCTGTGTTGCACGCGGTCTTTGCCGCGATGCAAAAGGGGAGAATTGACCCCTGGGTGATGCGCGGGGCTATGGATGCCAGCTACGGTTTGATGGCCTTGCCTTTTGCTCTGTTCGTGGTGCCCTGGCCAGAGGCGCATTTATGGCCAATTTTGGCAGGGGCATGGGCGATCCACACTGTTTATAAAGTCTTGCAGGCCATGGCCTTCACCCGTGGCGCCTATACGGTTGTTTATCCCGTGGTGCGCGGATCGGGGCCGTTTTTTACGGTGATTGGGGCATACTTATTGTTTGGCGAAGTGTTCACTGTTGGGCAATGGCTGGGGGTGGCTGTGCTTCTGTGCGGGATTTTTGGCCTGGCTGTGTATAATATGCGCACGGTGACACTGGAGCGCGAGACATTGGGTCTGGCCTTGGTGCTGGCGCTCTTCACAGGGTTTTTTGTGGCGTTTTATACGACCTATGACGCCTATGGAATCCGAGCTGCGGCGGATCCGTTTACCTTTCTGGCCTGGTTCTTTGTGATTGATTCTTGGAGCATGCCGATTGTGGCACTTGCCCATGCACGGCGCAAAGGCATTGCCTTGGCGCGGCAGGGACTCATGTGGCGCGCGCCGATTGGGGGATTGGTGGCGATGGCCTCCTTTGGCGCGATCTTATTGGCCACGCGATTGGATAAGGTTGGCGAAGCGGCTGTGCTGCGCGAGACCTCGACCATTTTTGCCGCTCTCATTGGCTGGTTGTTTTTGAAAGAGACCGTCGGGCCGCGCCGTTTGGCTTTAATGGCTTTGATTGCGCTGGGCGCTGTGATAGTTGAATTTGCGGGATAAAAGGAAGGCCTAATTATGTCCGACGAAAATTTACCAAAATGGGTGAAGCCGCTTTTAGAGTTTGGGCCAGTACTGGCCTTTTTTGTCGCCTATCTGAAGATGAAGGGCACGAGCTATACCCTCGGCGGGTCTGATTATGATGGGTTCATCTTGGTTACGGCGCTGTTTGTCCCGTTGCTTTTGCTGTGCACAGCGATTTTGTGGAAGCTGACGGGGAAAATCTCTCCGATGCAGATCATGACGGCGCTTTTGGTGACCGTCTTTGGCGGGTTAACGGTTTGGCTGAATGACCCGCAATTTATAAAAATGAAACCGACGCTGATCTATCTTATTTTTGCAGGGCTTTTGGGATTTGGATTGCTACGCGGGCAATCTTATCTCCGGTTGGTGATGCAGGACGCGCTGCCGATGCAGGCTGAGGGCTGGATGATTTTGACACGCCGGTTCACAGCGGTGTTTTTTGGATTGGCTCTGCTCAATGAGGTGATCTGGAGGTTCTTTTCGACGGAGACTTGGGTGTATTTTAAAACCTTTGGCCTAACGGCGGTGTTATTTGGCTTTTTTATGAGTCAAGCGCCGCTCTTGGCAAACTATGCGCTGGAAAAAGATGACTGACCGGGCGTGATCGCGCGGTGCGGCTGCGCCGCATTATCTTTTTCCTTTCGCCTGCCTCCGGCAGGCTCAAGGCGCGGGACAGGGTAGTTATTTTGCTTTGAAGAGCTGATCTAAGCTGTCTTTGTCGCTTGGTTTCGGAGTCACCCGCAGGTCCAAATGCAACCCATGGCCAGCAGTAACGCCGCGGCGCGCGGCGCAGGCTTGCAGCCAGCGGGCCATATGCGGTTTATCCTCGAGTGTCTGTTTTTGGCCCTCCCATAGGGACGCCCAGGGCCAGATCGCCATGTCGGCGATTGAGAAAAAATCACCTGCCACATAGTCGTTCTGCTCGAGTTGGGTGTTGAGCACCCTATACAGCCGGGCGGTTTCTTGGGTGTATCTGTCTTTGGCGTAGGTCAAATCCTCACCCATAAGCGGGGCGTATTTGTTGAAGTGGTGATTTTGCCCTGCCATGGGGCCAAGCCCACCCATTTGCCACATCAGCCATTGATCGACGGCCAGCTGGTCGCGATAGGTTGTGCCATAGAATGTCCCTGTCTTGCGCGCCAGGTATTGCAAGATGGCGCCGCTTTCAAAGAGGGCGAGCGGCGCGCCTTCGGGGCCGTCATGATCGACAATAGCAGGCATGCGGTTGTTGGGCGAGATTTTCAAGAAATTGGGATTGAATTGCTCACCTTTGCCGATGTTCACCAGCTGCGTGGTGTAGGGAAGGTTCATTTCCTCAAGCGCAATTGCGATTTTCCATCCATTCGGTGTGGGCCAGTAGTAAAAATCGATCATCGCACCTGTCCTATTGCCGCTTTGGGCCAGTATTCGGGCTATCGCTTTGAGCGCAAGGGGCAAATGGGCGATTTTGAGTGTTGACCCTCTTGGGTTGGGTCATTATTTGTGATGCGTGGCGATTTGTTACCGGATTGCGGGCCACGTTAAATAAGCTGCTAAAAGGGTTTGGGATATGACAGAGACCCCGCCTTTCACCGGTGGGTTTTTTTGTGCCTTTAAGGAGGGTCAAATGACACGCGATAAACGTACACTCGCGGTGCATGCCGGCACCCGGCGCTCGCAGTTTTCTGAAATGTCTGAAGCAATTTATATGACACAGGGCTTTGCCTATGCCTCTGCCGAGTCGGCGGAGGCGCGGTTTGAGCAGGCCGGGACGGATGAATTTATTTATGCCAGATATGGCAATCCCACTGTGCGGATGTTTGAGGAGCGGATCGCTGCTTTGGAGGGTGCCGAAGATGGGTTTGCCACGGCCAGTGGTATGGCGGCGGTGCATGGGGCTTTGGCCGCCATGACGAAAGCCGGTGATCATGTGGTGGCGGCGCGGGCGCTGTTTGGCTCTTGTCTTTACGTTTTAGAAGATGTTTTGGCGCGCTTTGGAGTGCAGGTGACTTTGGTGGATGGTTTGGATATGCAGGCTTGGGCTGAGGCGATTACGCCCCAGACAAGGCTGGTATTCTTTGAGAGTATTTCCAATCCGACCCTGGAGGTGATTGATATCGCGCAGGTCTCTGCGCTCGCCCATGCGGTGGGCGCCTATGTGGTGGTGGATAATGTATTTTCAACACCCATTTACTCAAAGGCAATCGAATTGGGCGTTGATGTGGTGATCTATTCTGCCACCAAACACATCGACGGGCAGGGACGTGGCTTGGGCGGGGTGATTCTGGGAACGAAAGATGTCATTCGCGGCATCATAGAGCCATTTATGAAGCATACGGGCGGCGCGATGAGCCCCTTTAACGCTTGGATGATGGTGAAAAGTTTGGAAACTCTGGAGCTGCGTGTGCGTGCACAGGTTGAGACGGCCAATGCATTGGCAGAGGCTTTGCTGCACCGGAAAGATCTCGAGCGTGTGATTTATCCTGGCTTGAAAACCCATCCGCAGTTTGCTCTGACGCAGGCGCAAATGGGCGCGGGCGGGACAGTGATGGCTTTGGATGTTGGCAGCAAGGAACGCGCGTTTCGGTTTATGAATGCTTTGGAGATCATCCTTATTTCCAACAACCTAGGGGATTCGAAGTCAATTATCACCCATCCCGCGACCACAACACATCAGCGCTTGCCGCAGGCGCAAAAAGACCTGCTGGGCATCACATCAGGATTGTTGCGGTTCTCGGTCGGGCTGGAGAGTGCGCGGGATCTTGAAGCGGATCTTATGGCGGCGCTGGATGCAGCGGGCGTTGAGGCATAATCGGTTCAGGGCGCTTGAAATTCCTCTATCCAAGCTAACTTGCATAGAAAGAAGTTGAAATCCTGCCCGATGATCCCCAAAATAACAGGGATTAGGCCCGCACCTTTGAAAGGGGAAATTGCCGTGAATATTCACCTTCCATCCATGGATGACGCCGCATCGAATGTGGACTGTTCAGATGAAACGCAAGACCTGAGCCGTGATTATGCGCAGGATTTTGTGGCGGATGCCGACTACATCCGCACCCTGCCTGATCTACAAAACGGCCCGACCTCGTTGATCCGCGGCGCGCAAAAATTCATCCAACACGTGGGGATTTCCAATTTCCGTTTGCCGATCCGGTTTCAAACGCGGGACTCTGATCCTTTGGTATTGGAGGCCTCAGTCACTGGCTCGGTTTCTTTGGATGCAGAGAAAAAGGGTATTAATATGTCGCGCATTATGCGCACATTTTATCGCCAGGCAGAGGAGACCTTCAGCTTCGATGTGATGGCGCGCACGCTGGATGATTACAAAGCTGACTTAGAGAGTTTTGATGCACGGCTGCAAATGCGCCTGTCTTTTCCGATGCAGGTGCAAAGCCTGCGCAGCGGGTTGAGTGGCTTTCAATATTACAACATTGCTTTGGAAGTTGTGGAGCGCGCGGGGCAGCGTCACAAGATTGTGCATCTCGATTACGTTTATTCGTCCACCTGCCCGTGCTCGTTGGAGTTGTCCGAGCACGCGCGCCGTGAGCGCGGGCAGTTGGCCACGCCACATTCGCAGCGGTCTGTGGCGCGGATCTCCGTCGTATTGGCAGAGGGGCAGCCGCGCCTTTGGTTTGAAGATTTGGTCGAACTGTGCCGCAAAGCGGTGGCAACAGAGACACAGGTCATGGTCAAACGTGAAGATGAGCAGGCCTTTGCGGAGTTAAACGCGGCCAATCCGATTTTTGTCGAAGATGCCGCTCGGCTGTTTTGTGAGCAATTACAAAGTGACCCGCGCATTGGCGATTTCCGCGTGATCGCCAGCCATCAAGAAAGCCTGCACAGCCATGATGCTATTTCTGTTCTGACCGAAGGTGCAACTTTTGCGCAAACCAGTATGGATCCAAGCACATTTGCAAACCTCTTTCACGTTGGCTGATTGCTTGACTTGCGGGGCATTCATTGCCATCGCTTAACGCATGTTTGATGTGCGCCCCGTCTTCAATGTGATCGGTTTGCTGGTGAGTTGCTTAGGGCTTACTATGATGTTTCCCATGGCCTTGGATATGTCTCGAGGCAATGGGCATGCGGGCGTTTTTTTGGAATCTGCTCTGATCACCTGTTTGACTGGCAGCATGATGTATTTGGCGACGCGCCGAGAGGCGGCGCGGGGCCTCACCCTACAACAGACGTTTTTGCTGACCTCAGGGGTTTGGCTGGCCCTGCCGATTTTTGGTGCCTTGCCGTTTGCCTTGGGGGCAACGGACTCGAGTTTTACCGATGCGTTTTTTGAAGCCATGTCCGGGCTGACCACCACAGGTGCGACGGTGATTTCAGGTTTGGATTACCTGCCCGATGGCCTCTTGCTCTGGCGCTCGATCCTGCAATGGTTGGGCGGGATTGGGATTATTGTTGTGGCTATGGTGTTTTTGCCGGAGCTGCGCG
>Ga0102887_1001617_pt1 | contig 10050 bp, 9 predicted proteins | sample Colrivmet1550B02_FD_84504 | JGI IMG/M metagenome (GOLD analysis project Ga0102887, IMG submission 84504) | Estuarine microbial communities from the Columbia River estuary - metaG 1550B-02 | ecosystem: Environmental > Aquatic > Marine > Intertidal zone > Estuary | place: USA: Columbia River...
AATTACCTACCCCATTATATAAGATTTGATTATACGGGCTATTTTGATACTCGTCTTTAAGACGGTTTCCCCAATTACTGGGGTCGCGAAAAGCTTCAATTTTGTTTTGTTTTGTCAATAAACTAAAAATAGATTGGTCTTGTAAATTATGGACAAATTGGCTTCTATAATCTGGATTAAAGGAGGTAACATCATCACTAATTAAATGATATTGGCAACATAAATCTAGCCACTGTTTTACAAATGAAAGTGAAGCGTCTGTTTTACGCCATAAATTATAACTGGCATACCGCTGTCTGGAAGTAATAATAGATTCATCGGTTAAGCCCAAGTCTTCACATAAGTTATATTTTGTGTATTGGTATTCTTTATTTGGAGAATCAAACACTAGCATATCTTTGTTGTGTTGACACATTAGGTCAATGAGAGGATAAAGACTATCTAAAAAAATAGTATCAACATCGCTGTAAATTAAAACATCTTCATCTTTGAGACTTTGTAATGTTTTATAAATGATATACGGTTTCCAAAGAAAAAGACCATTCCCTTTTTTAACAGAGAGTATTTTTTTGTTATTACTGGAAAATTCAGTGTCTGCTAGGATATCTATATCAGAATACTCTATTACCCTATCTACTTTCCCAAAGCGTCTGGCCGTATAACTTTGAAACTTTTGCATTTTTGCATAGGGCTTATTACCATAATTAATTAAATATATCATGGCTATTTGGTGTTAATAATATATTGTTTGTAAGAAGCTATTCTCCACAATTTTTTAAGATTCACATTATTGCTAATTGCAGAATTTTGATAATCATTAAATGCATCATCAAATTTGTAATCTTTATTTAATAATTTTTCAATACCAAAAAGTATATCATCTAATTTACTATCTAGACTTGACATACATTTTATAGGCTGCTTAAATTTTAAACGCGCCCTACAACTCAACTTCATATCACCGCCATTACAAGGATACTTATTACAACTTGGCAACACGCTATAAAAAGGAAATTGTGCGGGCATTTGTTCTGCCCATTCTCCTCCAGATAATGCCAGCCAAGGTGTGCCCAAACAAGGTGCTAAAAATGCAAAACCGGTATGTGGCGCTATAAAAACGTTTGAGTTTTGAATTATTGACAATTGATTTTCTAATCCTATATCATAACAATTAATTGCTCCCGGAATACTTGCAATGAAGGTCTCTACTTTATTTTTAAGCTGAGTATTTCTATTATGTATTTCTCCATGAGCCTCTAAAACTCCAGTAATTAAAAAAAGCGCCTCTGGATATTTCTTCTTGATATGTAATAAAATAATCTTCCATGTTTTTAGTGATGGCCACTTTGTTTGTTTAGAAGCGCCTTTTAGCATTACAGAAAATATGGGAGCACCTGACGCATCTGGTAAATTATAGGTTATTTTATCTTCAGGTATTTTTATTTTAAAGCCGCTATATGGGTTTTCTTTTAAGGCCGTTTCATCTAATGATGGCGTGTCATTATACCCTCCCCAAATTTTTGGTTTAAAATAATCTTGCAAAAAATGATTTGCCTTTAAAAGAGGTTCAGGGAAATCTTGAGGAGTATACTTAAACCGTTTTGGGAAAATCACATAATCAAACTCATGATGCTTAAAACTTTTAATAGAAACTGAATTAATGCCATCTAGATGTACCTGCACAGGATGTACTTTAGATATAAAATCACAATATGCTCCTATTACATATGGTGTTTTACAATTTACTAAAAAATGTATTTCAAGTTTTGGATTTGCATTGTAATAATTTGCAGCTACCTGCAGAGCTTCAACCAAATGACCAACGGCAGGATGATATACCCAGACAATTAAAAGTTTTTGAGATGCCATGACTTACACGAAATATCTTTTAAGTTTTAAAAATGGTTTTTCAAAATAACGATAAGAAAGATCTGACAAAATAATCGTAACACTAAAATAAAGAGGTAGTTTAACTATCCAAGAGTGCCACCTAAGTATTTTAAATGGTCCTAACATTTCAAAATTAATATTCAAAAAAAATGGGTCAAACATATATGGTGTCAAATAATAGATAACAATAATATGGTATACATAAAGACCATATGATATTTTAGCGATGTAAAGGACTTTTCTGTGAACAAGTAGCTTATTTATTTTTTGCAATTGAAAAGAATTATTAGCGGCCTTTAATACCATGTATAATGAACCTATTCCAATCAAAAAAGGGTTCAATAAAAATATTGCAAACAACCAAAATACAAGCATACAGTATTCAATATACTTATTACACAATAAATAATCTAAATATTTTGATTGTTGTAAAAACAACATAGCGCCAAAAGATCCAAAGCCTAAAGATCCCATTCTTGTTGCAAGACCTGTGTAATTATATATACTAATTGAAGGAATGATATTAAAGTGTAATTGTACATAACCAAAAACTATTATAAAAGATACAAGGGCCATTAATAATTTTGGACAGTTTTTTAAAGCTAATACAAATAAAGGCCAGAATAAATAATATTGCTCCTCTAAAGACAAGGACCATAAATAACGAACCGGATTTCCATCTGATATAAAAGGTAGCCTATAATTAAATGTATAGGTTAATAAATAGACCATATTATCTTTTACAATAGGTTGTGTGACTAGATATAGTATTAATAAAGCAAAGTAATATAAAGGGAAAATACGTAACGCCCTTCTTGCCAAAAAATGCGAGTATGCTTTTTTAAAAGACCCTTGAGATTTCAATAATAACAGAGTAATTAAAAATCCACTGATAACAAAAAATAAATCAACACCAAAATATCCTAAATTTACATAATTACTGAACCCACCTAAATGATGTAATAGAACCGCGCAAATAGCTATGCACCTCAATCCATCTATTTTTGGATAGTATCTCATTTAATTAGATGATGAATTATTTCAAGTTTTGGATTTGCACTGTAATAATTTGCAGCTACCTGTAAAGCTTCAACCAAATGACCAACGGCAGGATGATATACCCAGACAATTAAAAGTTTTTGAGATGCCATATTTTACACGAAATATCTTTTAAGTTTTAAAAATGATTTTTCAAAATAACGATAAGAAAGATCTGACAAAATAATCGTAACACTAAAATAAAGAGGTAGTTTAACTATCCAAGAATGGTATTGTAAAACACTAAGTTTACCAAACGCTTCAAAATTTATACTATGCCAAATAGGATCAAAAACATAAGGAGTCATGTAATAAATAACTATAATATGGTACACATATAGGCCATAAGAAATTTTACCAATATATAAAGTGAATTTATGGGTTAGCAACCAGTTAAAACCTTGAAAATGAAAGGAATTTTGAGCCGCTTTCATAACCATAAAAACAGATGCTAATCCCAGCAAGAAAGGCTTTAACAACACCAATGCTACTAGCCATAGGGCAAACATACTGTATTCTATAAGCTTATTATGTAAGATATATTTCAAGATTTGTGACTGCAACATAAAAAACATAGCGCCTATAGACCCTAAGCCCAAAGACCCCATACGCGCGGGCAGACCAGCATAATTATATATGCTGATCGACGGAATAATGTTAAAAGCTATTTGGGAGTAAGCAAACGTAATGATTGCAAGCGCAACAAATACTAATATTTTTATATGATGGCGCAATGCCAATACTATAATAGGCCAAAATAAATAGTACTGCTCTTCTACACTCAGAGACCAAAAATGACCTAAAGGATTTGCCTGAGTAATTAATGGATATCTATAATTGAATGTATAGGTGAGCAAGTATCCTATGTTTTCTATTACCACAGGATGCCCAATAATCACAAAAATAAATATTGCAAAATAGTACAACGGAAAAATACGTAGCGATCGTCTTGCTAAAAAATTAATATACGTTGTTTTAAAGGATCCTTTTGTTTTTAATAATATTGAGGTAATCAAAAAACCACTAATAACAAAAAACAAGTCTACACCAAAATAACCCCAATCTATATATGTGCTAAAAATGCTTGCTATGTGATGTACCATAACAGCAATTAACGCTACACATCTAAGCCCATCTATTTTTTGATAGTATTGCATTATTTTTGAGGCGTCAAAAATCTTTTATATTGAAAAATGAAACGCAACCAACGCCCAAACAACTGTGGGCTTCTATTATATTTAAAAAAGGCTTTGGTAAATACTAAAAAACCCTTTGTGTCTTTAGTTTTAATAAGCTTTGGAATATAATTTAAAAGATAAATAGATACCGCTTTGTGTCTTAGCATCTTAATCTCTGCTTTTATATTTTGTGGCAAGTACCCATCAATAATAGATAGGACTCGCTCAATAGTTTTAACACGCTTACCTTCTTTGGCAGACTTGCTTGAAGAATTTTCTGGAAAAACTCTGTAATTAGCTAAGATTTCTGGACTGTAAACAAATTCATAATTAAGTGCTGCCCTTACATAAAACTCCCAGTCTTCAATATACTCTAGCCGCGTATCATAACCGCCTAAAGTTTCATAAACTTCTCTTTTAAAGACAATACTTGGTGGCTGTATCAATTGCCAAACAGCAATACGTTCTATAAAATTATAAATTATACCAGATTTAGGGATGAGTAATTCTGTCTCACCTATTGTATGATTTTCTGCATTAATATAGTTAGAGCGGCAAAATGCTGCGGAGGCTTTTGGATACTCTTTAAATAAATCTGCTATAGTCTTATAAAATCTTGGTTCTACAGTATCATCACCATGTAATAAATGAATATAATGCCCTTTGGACAGATTAATACCAAAAGCATAATTAGAACTTTTTCCTATATTTTTTGGTTGCCTATAAAACTGAACCCTACCGTTTCCAAATTCTTTAACAATTGCCTCTGGGTCATCTTTGGTGGAGTGATCGTCAACCACAATAATTTCCATTATTGCTTCTCCGGGATCTTGTGCTAAAACTGATTGCAGAGTTTCCTTTAAAAACTTAGCACAGTTGTAGGTGGGTATTACAACAGACCAAAGTAGTCTATCTATGCTATCCGTAACCTTGGAGATTTTAATATAGTATGGTTCAGAATGGTTTATCATAATTTATAACCAATCAAAGGAAGTTTTTTATTAGTTAACACTTCTATTAATTTTCTTGGCAATCTAACTACCCACAAATTATTTAGTTTTTTAATATCATAATGATATGCCCCTAACTGCTCTTTATGTTTCAAATTAAAAAAGCATGTTTTCCAAAATCCAAATAAATTATGTGGATATATATAACGAAACGGTGGTTCTATTTCAAAGAAGTTATCATCATCTGTATATAGTTTTGCAACATGGCGTTTATGGAGATGAAACGATTTAATACTGTAGGCAGTATTTAAAACCGTATAACTAGCTTTTTGCAACTCATATAACAATCGATTGTCACAACGAGCAACACCTAAAGGAAAATTGGCTTTTAAATTATTCTTTATAGGCCCTTTAAAAACCCAAACATCTTGACTATCGTTACGGTTGTAGAGTTTTGGTCTTATAGTATCTGCGGTATCCCATCTAGATAAGGCCAAACAAGTATCTTTTAAATTTATGTGCTTTAAAACTTCGATGTTTTTATCAAGATAAATATCTGTGTTTGCGATGATATGAATATCGTCTGTATTTGAGTTGGCGTTGATATAGTTTATAAAATCCTGGTAGGTGGGCCGTTTATCTATAAAAATTTCTTCTATTTTATAAGGGCCCAAATACGCTATGCTTTCTCCTTCATTAAAAACTATAATTTTTGAAATTGCTTTGTTTGAAAGATTATTTTGGAAACAAGACAACAATTCTTGTTTTCGAAAATTATTTTCTTCGTTGTAGTAAGTAGTATAATAGTTAATGGTCAATTAGCTAATATTTTGAAACTATAAAAATTATTACATTATTAATTAGGGGGACCCCCTATGGATATGGCCGCAATATTCCGAATCAAATTAATTTGTCCTTGATAACGCATATTAATCGCTTCAACATCTGTTTGTTGTGATTCTAATACTAGTGCGTTTAAATGTTTTAAAACCCCTAAATGATTGAGGGTATGCAAGCCTTTGAGATTATGAAAGGAACGCAATGAGATATTATTAGCCACAATGGGAATACCTGCTATCATAAACTCAGGTATCCTAGTTAGTAAACCTGAAGCATTGGTTTGATAAATCAGTAACGCTTTACATTTTTTTAACAAATCATTAAAATTCTTTTGATCAACACTTCCTATAATCTTTATATTTTGAGGTAGTGATTTAAACTGTTCTGCAAGTAGCTCAGTGCCAAAACCAGCAATCACCAAATTGAGCTTTAATTGATGTTTAATAAAATAATTAATAATGGTGCGCATACCATCGGAGGTGGGTATATTATGTGCAGTCCCTAGCATAAGGTAAAAATTATCTACCTGATGCTTCTTTCTATAACTAGCAATATTAATGCTTTGATCAATAACGGATGCTGATGGTAGATATTCCAAATAATTCGCGAAAATACCGTGTAACGATAGCAACCACTGATCTTCAAGTGAGATGGTGAGAACAGTATCACACAACTTTAAAAATGACAGTTCCTCATTAAACCAGTTTGGGCTTTCTAATCCAGATACTGCAGATTTTCGATTTTTAACCAGCGACTCTAAATTATGAGGTAAAACAATCACTTTTAAGCCATGCTGATTACATAATAAGGGTAAATAAAAATCGGAGTAGCTGTAATTTGGCTCCCAAATAAATAAAGTGATTTGTGGGTGATTATGTAACCAATTTTTAAAATTTAAAACATGAAAACCAATTGTTGAAATGTGCTTGCATTGTTTAAAAAATAGTTTATGGCGTATTAAAAAATTTAAACCTACCCAATACCTAGTATACCATGGATGGAATATTTTTTTAAGATCATTGACCCGAACCAATTCATATACATCTGAAAACAACTGATTTATTTGAAATGAGCGTTTTTCGCCACCATGACCAAATTCATTTATTGTAAATGAATTTTTGTAAAATGCTGTATATAAATTCAAAATATATGTGTGATACTATTTAAGTGTTTAGTTAGGCATAAAGCATGCTAATTGCGATACAATAGCATGGTTGATTTTAATTTTTTTATAGCAATTCTAAATTGCAGGTTATTATAAAATAAAAGTCTTAAAAAATTCCTAAATATACCGTCAGAAAGTAGTCTGTTATTTCTCAATGAATTTTTTAATATATCAAGCATATTATGTTTTACTCCCAAAATAAAATAACGATTAAATATATACATTTTTAAAAAATGTTTATGAGTCCCATAACTATTGAAAGCTTGTTTATTCCTCTCAAAAAAATTTTCTGCCATTAAATACTCTAATTGTAAATAAAATCCCTCTATTTTTTCATCATTAAAAGGTGATAGACTGTTAGATATATTTTTATCACTTTGTCGAGTCATAACTGTACCCTTAGCAATTGTTTCTATTGGTTTATTATTGCCATAGATAAACCAAGATATAGTATCACTGCCCCAAGCAGCTGGAAAATTAATAATACCATATTTATCGTAAACCTCCCTGCTAAATATGTGTTCTGCTAAAGAACTTCTTCTATTATTTATATATCTTGCTAAGATATATGAATCACCAGTTTCGACAAGGGGCAAATTAGAACGTTCGGTTATAGGTTTATCTTGGCTATCTATATTGAAATTGTTAAAACGCAGTAAACAAGGCTTACTTTTTATTTCTTGAAGATGCATGTAAAAACTTTCAACACAATTAGATGACATAAGATCGTCGTCAGGGAATAGCCAAATATATTCTTCATTTTCTGTAATGTTTATACAACGCACCCATTGTGCAACTAAATCTTTACTGCCAATATTTTCTTCGAAAATTTTAATCTGTATTTTTTTATCTTGATCATAAGGCTTTAAAGCTTCTATTGTTTCATTTATTGGACCATCAATACCAATATATAAATTAAAATTTGAACACGTTTGATTAATTATCGAGTCTATAGTAGCGCTAATAAAATCACTTTTATAGGCAGGTATAACAATTGCAAGCTTATTCATTTTATAGTAACCATTTTTTAATTTTTCTAAAAGGTGCCAAAAATGTTCTTCCAATTTTATAGTCATAAGAATTGAACAGGGTATTATAAAAGTCCTTATAATTGGACATCTCATTAATACTCGTCTTTAAATGCACAAAAGTTGTTTCAGCAAATTTTTCTTTGTATTTATCAGCCAACATTTCATAAATAATATAAGAGGCTTTACTGAAATTTGATGTTGTAAGATTTAGATTCTTTGTTTTATTTGCATCATGCAAGCGGTATAAGAGAAAGTATTCATCTATAAATTGAAACTTGGCATCTTTGTTCATAATATTAATCCAAAATATCCAATCCTCTTTCGATTTAACTTTTTCGTCAAAGGGTGGTTCAGCAGCCCAAAGACTTTTCTTAAATATTGAACTGTCAATTTTTAAGATGAAATTACGCTCATAATTAAACAATAAAGATTCAATTGCGCTTTTACCAAATTCATATGTGAATTTAAAGGGCACAGTAATAATGTTTAAATTATTGTTACAGTATTGAAATTTAGAATAACAAAAATCTAGAGTTGTATTAGCTTCTAAAGCTGAAATCTGTGAATTGAACTTTTCTCCTAGTATTATATCATCTGAATCAATAAATTGAACGTATTTTCCTTGAGCTTTCATAAAACCATAATTTCTAGCGCCAGCAGAACCTTTGTTTTCAATATTAAAAACCATAATCTTAGGATGCTCTATTTCTTGAAGTTTTTGGTTTGTAAGGCCATCTGTTGACCCATCATTAACTATAATTATTTCTATATTTTTATAATCTTGTTTTAAAACTGAGTCAATAGTATCGTCAATATACTTCCCTTGATTGTAACATGGTATTATCACGGAAAGTAGTGGCTCCTGTGTTTTGTTCATTTTATTTAACAACTCTTTTAATTATATTTTACTATAACAAATTAACAGTACATATTACACTAAATTATCTAACCAATAATTAACATGTATGTATGCCCAAAATTTCCATTTATAACCTTTACTTTTCTTAAATCAAGAAATTTCTTCAATCAAACGATCAATTGTTGCTATATGCTTTTGTAAAGTAAATTCAGAAAGGATTCTTTCATTCCCTTTTTTTCCAAAACTTCCTGCTAGATCCCTGTTATCTAAAAGCGTTAGTATCTGTTCTGCCATCACATCAATATTTCCTTCATCAACTAAAAACCCTGTTTCATTTTCTATTACCACATCTGGAATCCCTGCATGTCTTGTAGATACCAAAGGTAAGCCTGCAGCCATAGCTTCTATAATACCAACGGGAGTCCCTTCACTATCTCCATTAGTGGCAATTATAGAGTGTTGTACAAATAGAAAAGCAGATTGTAGATGCTTGATGATTTCTTGACGCTCTAAAGCACCCAATAAAATTATATTATTTTCTAAACCCAAGCTTTTAACTAAGTTTTTACTCACATCAAACAACTCTCCGTCTCCTATCATTTTAAGTTTTAAATAAGGATGTTTTTTTAATACTTCTTGAAAGGCTAGTATCGTCAAATAAGGTGCTTTTTTATAGGTATGTCTACCTACTGAAATGATATAATTAGATTCTAAATTTGGTTTTATGTTCAAATAATCTGGGTGAGGTCCACAAGTATTTAGAACCAACTTTTTTTCAGGGCAACCTTGTCCTACTAATGCTTGTTTCATAGCATTAGACACTACAATAATTTTTGTAGCATAAGAGAACATAAGTTGATACCCTTTTTTAAAGGTATTTAATATGTCTTTCCGTGATGCATCAAAACCATGGAAATGAACCAATAGAGGAAGGTTTAAACTTTTACAAATTGGAGTAATAAAACTTCCAGCGGTACCATACTCTGCCAATACAACATCAATTTGATGTTCTTGTATGTAGCGACTTATAAGCGCTTCTTTTGTATAGTTTTTTTTGCGCTTTTGGGCTAGACGAAAATAAATATAATGTGGCAACAAA
>Ga0102887_1001626_pt1 | contig 10031 bp, 10 predicted proteins | sample Colrivmet1550B02_FD_84504 | JGI IMG/M metagenome (GOLD analysis project Ga0102887, IMG submission 84504) | Estuarine microbial communities from the Columbia River estuary - metaG 1550B-02 | ecosystem: Environmental > Aquatic > Marine > Intertidal zone > Estuary | place: USA: Columbia River...
AAACATTAAGTTGAAGAGAGTCAATAACTTGTCCTAAGATATTTCTAGATATTAAAATTTCAATTTCATTATCGGGGTTGTTAGCTGACGTACCCCCAACTATACCCAAATCTTCAAAAGCTGCAAGTTCAGTGGAGATACCAGCATTTTTGTTGTCTTTTATCAGTATGGAAGATGAGACACTGTATAGTGGTGTTGAATATCTCAGTTTAAAATAAGCAGCAACTAAAAAAAAGATTGCGGACAATAAAAATAGTTTCCAATGTCTCAGGTATTTTCCAATTTCTTCTCTAATGTCTAAAGAGTCATTCTGTTCATTAAATTCGTTCATTTATATTAATTTTGAGAAAGTTCTTTAAATACTAATTCCTAGTAAATATATTAATCAGAGCTAAAATTATAGAGGTAGTAGAAAAAATCAAACGTGTACTTTGATTGGTTGCTGCATCTTGAGATTTGGCATAATTTTGATCTACATAGACCACATCGTTTTGTTGCAAATAATAGGCAGGTGATGTAAAAAGAGTATTAGACAACAGGTCTAAGGTGTGGAATACTTTTTTCTCTCCTTCTTCTCTAGTCACCAAAATATTTTGTCGTTGTCCAGAGAGATTTAAATCTCCTGCCAAACCGATGGCTTCGAGAATTGTTACTCTTTCATTGGGAATTGTGAAGGTTCCTGGACTTTTGACATCTCCTAGAACAGTCACTTTAAAATTTGTGATGTTAATATTAATGGAAGGCGATTTAACATAGGTTGGATCTAATTTATCCTTAAATAATTTAACAGCATCTTCTCTACTTAAGCCCCCTATGGTAAGTTTTCCTAAAATTGGAAAATCTATTTCACCATTCGAGTCAATTAAATAGGTTTGTGGGTTAGAACTCGTCATTTCAGTACTGGCTGATGAACTTAAGTTAAATGGCATCACAGCTTCCATATCTATTGATGAGATATTTATTTGCAATAAATCATCCGGTTTGTATACTGTCTTATAACTATTAGATACCTTACTCTGATCTACTAGATCATTTTGAAAATAGGTAATGTTTTTTTTGGATACACAGGAGGTAATTAATAGTGTAGAACAAATTAGTAAAAGTTTAATTTTAGTGGTAGTCATGATTTTTTTTAAAGGATAGTAAATATGTATTAGATAAATATCTTATCTAATTTTTCGTGAATTGAATTCTTCGAAACGTATTCAGGTACAATTTTTTTCAATAGAGAGACCCTTTCATAATCAGTCATAAATTGGTTTTCACGACTCAATTCTTCAATAATAGTGCTTGTAAAATCACAATCAATGTCTTTTAACTTGGCTATCATAATTTTTTTATGATGAGTAGGTATTGTATTTTCTCCATTTGCCAACAATTCTTCATACAGTTTTTCACCGGGCCTTAAACCACTAATTTTAATATCAATATCCTCAGGATACTTAAGCCCTGATAAATAAATCATTTTCTTCGCAATGTCAAAAATCTTTACAGATTTACCCATATCAAATATATAAATCTCTCCTCCCTCTCCCATCGTTCCGGCTTCTAACACTAAATTACAAGCCTCTGGAATAGTCATAAAATATCTTGTAATGTCTTTATGTGTTACTGTTAATGGCAATCGTTTTTGTATTTGTTTTTCAAATAATGGAATAACAGAGCCATTTGACCCTAAAACATTTCCAAACCTAGTTGTTGTGAATTTAGTGTTGTTGTTTTGGTTACTAAGACAACTAATATAAAGCTCCGCTGTTCTTTTTGTAGCCCCCATGATGTTTGTTGGGTTTACGGCTTTGTCTGTAGATATCATAACAAAACTCTCCACACTGTATTTAACAGAAATATCTGCCAATGTTTTGGTACCTAGAATATTTGTTTTGATGGCTTCATATGGGTTGTATTCCATCAGAGGAACATGTTTGTAAGCAGCAGCATGGTAAACTTTATGAGGTCTATACGTCTCAAAAAGTTCCTCCATTTTACTTCTGTCTTGTATTCCAGCAACTACAGGTATAATATGATGTTTATTATTTTGAATTAATTCTTGTTGTAAATCATACAAAGGAGATTCTGCCTGATCAATTAAAATTAATTGGTCATACTTGTATTTAGATAATTGCCTTGTGATCTCTGATCCTATAGAGCCAGCAGCTCCGGTAATTAAAATTCTTTTACCTGATATTTCTCTTTTTATGATTGAATTCTCAATTTTAATAGGTATTCTACCCAATAAATCTGTAATTTTAACTTTTTTAATTTGGTTCACTTTTATGATTCCATCAACCCAACTTTTTAGTGGGGGTACGATTTTTACCTCTAGATTCGTTTTTATATAACTATCTGAAATCTTCAGAAGCTCAGGTGGACTAATATTTTGAATAGAAATAACAACTTCATTGATCCTGTGTTTTTCAATAAAGGATGAAGTAATGTTTTGTGGATTCAAAATTTTTACTTGATCTATTTTTTTACCAATCTTAACGATGTCATCATCTAAAAAACCAATGACTTTATAATTGTTCTTTGTGTCTCTTTTTAAGGCACCATAAACTATCAATCCAGACTGTCCAGCACCATAGATGAGAACATTTGTGGTATTTACTGATTTGATAGTAATAAATCGGAAAAATGATTTGAATGCATACCGAGAATTTATCAAAATAAAAACATTTAATAAGTAATGTATAATTATAACAGATACTTCAATCCTAATACTTTCTAGAATACCGAAAAGTTTTATGGTAAATACTAAAAAAAGTAATAGAGAGGACAATAAAGTGGTTGCAACTAAAACGTTAAAACTATCTCTTGCACTTGTATGCCTGATAATACCTTTGTAAGAACCTACTACTAAAAAAGAAGATAACCCTATCAAAGATATTAAAGGGAGATAATATCCTAATATACTCATGTCAGAGTTAGAAGAGGATTCTTCTATTAAGAGATAGGATAAGACAAATGATATATTAATTATAAAGATATCAATAGTTAACACTAACCATTTAGATGAATATAATTCAAGTTTTCTATGTGAAAAATTCTTGAGCCTACTTATATAGGTATGCAAGAACTTACTGTTCTTATTTAATAGCATTGGGGGTAGCTTATTAATAACAAATATATGTTATATTTTCTTATAAATTATTTAAAGTAAAATAATTAAACAATACATACTACAAATTGTGTATGAATGAATTAATGACTTTAGATATTCTATCTCTATCATTATTAGATAAATTAGAACCAGATGGCAAGCAAAGGCCATCTTCAAATAAGGATTCTGAAACAGTACCTCCATAATAGGCTGCATCTTTAAAAACCGGCTGCAGGTGCATTGGTTTCCATAAGGGTCTTGACTCAATATTATTTTCTTCTAAATGCAATCGGAGCTCTTCTCTAGAGAAACCCACTTTAGCTTCATCAACAAGAATGCAAGTCAGCCAATGATTAGAGTAATAATCTTTTGATGGTTCTTTAAATATACTTATTCCATCTATGTCTTTAAATAACGCTTTATAAAATTGATTCATGCCCCTACGTAGGCTAATATGTTTATCTAAGACCTCCATCTGTCCTCTACCAATTCCTGCCAAGACATTACTCATTCTATAGTTATAACCGATTTCTGAATGCTGGTAATGTGGCGCAGTATCTTTAGCTTGAGTTGCTAAAAAAACAGCTTTATGTTTATTTACTTCTGTCTTACAAACCAACGCCCCTCCACCAGAGGTAGTAATTATTTTATTCCCGTTAAAAGATAAGATTCCAAAATCTCCAAAAGTACCACATTTTTGACCCTTAAAGCTAGATCCAAGTGCTTCTGCAGCGTCTTCTATTAGTGTAATATCATATTTTTTTGCAATGGCAGCTATTTCTATAATTTTAGCAGGAATGCCGTACAAATGAACCACAAGAATAGCTTTTGGTTTATTCCCTTTAGAAATTCTATCTATAATAGCTTCTTCTAGTGCTGCAGTACACATATTCCAGGTGTCTAATTCACTGTCTATGAAAATGGGTATTGCCCCTTGGTAAATGATAGGATTAGCAGTAGCTACAAATGTAAAACTTTGACATAGTACTTCATCTCCAACAGAAACACCTGCTAAGCGCAATGCTAAATGTATGGCAGCAGTACCTGAAACCACACAGGCAACGAATCTATCTTCTAACAAATAAGATTCTAAATCTTGTTCAAAACCATTAAGATTCGGCCCTAAAGGAGCAATCCAATTGGAGTCAAATGCTTCTGTAACAAATTTCCTTTCTGTCCCTCCCATGTGTGGAGAGGACAGCCATATTTTTGAATTCATTTAATTCTTTATATTATGAGTTATTTTTTCTTTAAATCTATAAAAAACAACTTGATTGTCATTGATGGGTTTATCTACAATCATACCAGCCATTATTTTATTATTATCACCAATTTTAATTTTTGGTATCGTGCATACATTTGTTCCAATTAAATTATTGTTGCCAATTACAGAATGACCTCCTATCGCAGCTAATGGTGATATAAAGTTAAAATCACCTATTTGAGTGTCATGTCCAATAGTAGCTCGTGAATTAATCATATTAAAATTTCCAATATTCACTAATGGACCTATAGAAACATTATGAGAAATTACATTGCCAATACCAATAATAGATTTTTGGGAGAGAATAGCTTTAGGATGTATAATATTTGTGAACTCACAACCAATTTTAATCAAACTAGTTGTAATTTTTTTTCGGAAGTTTAGATTAGCAATAGCAATAACGTAATATACATCATGTATTAAACTATGATTCGATATTTTACCCAAATATTCATACTTGAAATTATATTTTAAATAATTATCATAATTATCATCTATCATTCCGTGTATTTGATAAGTAACTTTTTCAGATTCTTTAGAATAATTAATAAATTCAATGTATTCAACAATTTCAGCAGCGTGTCCACCGCTGCCTACTATAATAATTTTTTTCATAATTTTTTTTTATTTTGATGTGTATCCTCCATCTACTACCATGTTTTGTCCAGTTACCCATCTTGATTGATCTGAAACCAAAAATAATACAGATAATGCTATATCTTTATCTAAACCAATTCCTAAAGGGTGCTTTTCTAAAATTTTATTCATTCCTTCTTTAGATTTATAGTATTCTGAATTTTTAATCAAAGGTGTATCTACAACAGCCGGAGAAATTGCATTCACTCGTATATTTTTATCAGCTAATTCAATTGCTAACGATTTTGTCAAAGCGATTAAAGCTCCTTTTGATAAGCTGTACATGCTTTTAGCTTTTTCACCTACCATACCCATAACAGAAGCTATAAATACTATACTCATTTCAGAATTACTAGCATGTTTAATTACAGTTCGAGTCAACTCGTAGGGTGCCATCACATTTAATGAAAGTGTTGATTGTAGTTTTTTAGGTGTAGAAAACAAATATGGACTTGTGGGAGACACACCTGCACAATTGACAATTGAATGGAACTTAATAACAGAAAAATTATCTTTAACAAAAAATTTAATTTTGTCAACTTCGAGTAAATCAAATTCAAAAATTTGATGATTATCTCCTAAAAGCATTTCATAGGTTTCAGCTAATCGACTTTTTGATCTTCCAACTAAAAAAATATTTGCACCTAGCTGACTTAATAAAATAGAACAAGCTCTTCCTATTCCAGAAGAGGCGCCTGTAACTAAAATATTTTTATTGTTTATATTAAATAATTTTTCCATTTATTCAACTTCAATTATATCTGAAACCTTACATTCTTCAACATTTATAACAGCTGATGCCCAAGACATCCCAACACCAAAACCACAGAGTAGGAGATTTTTTTTCTTGAGTAAGCCTTTTAATTGATCAACTATAGTTAATGGTATTGAAACTGAAGAAGTGTTCCCATATTTAGATATAGATTGTGGCACTTTATCCTTGTCTAGTTTCATTTTTTTTGATAAATAATCATTCATGAATTTATTAGCCTGATGAAATAAAAAATAATCTATATCATTTATATTTGTATCAGAAAAATCAAGAACTTGTTTTATATCTTTAGGAATCTCACGCAAGAGAAAGTTAAAAACATCACCACCGTTCATGTAACCATGTTCGTCTGTTCTAACGTTACCATGGATATCAACTACTTTTTCTTTCATAGTGTTTATGGAAGATGGATTTCTATAACCACCTGCATCCACCTTTATTAAATTTTGTTTGCTACCGTCTGAATTAAGAGAGAAAAAAGATGGTAAAAAACTATCTTTTTTTTCAATTAAACAAGCGATACCACCGTCACCAAATAAAAAAGCAGTTTTACGATCTTTTGGATGATATATTCTTGAACGTGTTTCGCCATCTAAAAGTAAAACTTTTTTTATGCCACTTAAATTAGCGTAGTTATATGCCATAGTCAAACCATAAACAAATCCTGAACACCCCAATGAAACATCAAATGCTGCTGTATCTTTAGAAAGACCTAATCTGTCTTGAAGAATTATAGAAGTAGCAGGCATTCTATAATCTGGAGTTTGAGACACAAATATTAAAACATCAATTTCAGTTTTATCAATAGCGTTATCTAAAATTAATTTTTCTGCAGCATGATAACATAAATCAGATGAAGTTAGATGATCAGGAGCAAAACGCCTTTCTTTAATTCCAGTTTTATCAACAATTTCTTTAACCACATTCTCATCAAAATGATTTGTGTATTCAAGGTTTTTGATTGTGTTTTTTGGAATTGCAGCAGATATAGCTGTAATTCCAATGTTGTTGTATGTAATCTTAGGCATTTATTTATTTGATATAAATTCTAATAAATCCTTAAATGTATTTAAAGTCTCGAGTTTATCGTCTTCAATTATTATATCAAATTCATCGTCTAATACAGCAATTAAAGACAATTTAGTTAGAGAATCCCAATTGTCATGATTTCTAAACTCAGTCTCCAAATCTAATTCTTCTTTGGCCTCTATTTCAAAGGCTTCGTACATTGCATTTATAAAATTTTCTTTCATAATTTATTAGTTTTTAAATGATTTCATTGTTTCATTGTTAGAAGTATTTATATCTTCTCTTAAAATTACTTTTTTTATTGTGAGTAAAAAAATTTGTAAATCTAATATAAAGCCCTGATTATTTACATATTCTAAATCAAGTTCAAATCTTTTATCCCAAGTTATTTTATTCCTCCCTTTTACTTGTGCTAAACCTGTAATTCCCGGTTTAACATCATGCCTTTTTCTTTGTTCGTTGTTATACATTGGTAAATATTTAATCAAAAGAGGTCTTGGTCCTATAAAACTCATTTCACCTTTTAAAACATTCAATAATTGTGGAATTTCATCTAAGGAGGTAGATCTCACAAATTTACCAATACGAGTTGTTCTTAGATGGTCTGGCAACAATTCTCCATCGGTACTTATAGTATCTTTCATAGTCTTAAACTTGTAAAGTTTAAAAATTTCTTCATTTTTACCGGGTCTTAACTGTGTAAAAAAAACATTCCCACCTTGAAAAAAAAGTAAAAAGATAACTAGCAACATAAATATTGGAAATATTAGTGTAAATAAAATTAATGCAAAGGTAAAATCAAATAGGGGTTTTAAAAAAAAATTATACATGAATGTAAATAAAAATTTATAGTATTTTATTAATAACTGATTTTGTTGGCAATAATCTAAGTACCATCTGTTTTGCATTCTCTTGTGTGTACTTTAGGCTATTACGCTTTGAGTTTTCACTAATTTCTTCATACAAATCAAGATTACTCTTTAATTTTAAAATATAAGCTGCCATTTGCTCAATTGACGCATTTTCATCAAAATTTTGACCAATATGGTTTGTTGCAATAATTGCAGCTAATTCTGAGTTATTACTAGCAATACTTAAAATGGGCTTCCCAGCAGACATGAGATCAAAGGTTTTTGAGGGCACGCTTAGATCTGTAGCGTTTATTTCTAGCGTAACAACACCAATATCCATGGCAGCCAAAACATGCGGAAATAACTTCGTAGCCTGAAAATCTAAAATCTTAAGATTCGGTAGTTTCTTTTGGGCTTGAATTTTCTCCAACATCAGTTTTTTTTCTCCATCACCAATAATTAAAAATTGAATATCTTGAGTATTTTTTAGGTATTCAGCGATCTCAATTATTTTTTCTACGGGATGGGTTTTACCAAGATTACCAGAGTAACCAACAATAAATTTACCTTCCAAATGGTTTGTTTTTAAGAAAATATTCTCTGCTTTAGGAATGTCGTTAAAAAAAGTAGTATTAGTCCAAACAGGTACTACTTTCACTTCTTCTGGCCTAGAAATATACTTTAAATTCTCTTTCATCCCATCGCTTAGAGTGAAGACGTGTTTCGCATTGTCAAACATTTTTTTATTCAAATAAATCCAATAGTTGTAAAGCCATGAAGACGTACTTATTAAATTATTTTTCACCAAGACTTGCGGATACATATCGTAAATCAAGTAGACGTATTCTCTTTTGGTTATTGCAAATGTAAAGATATTTATTGGCGGGTTAGACACCAAATAAAGCTTACTTTTTCTGTATTTAAAAAAGATATAAAACAGGCTTTGAAGGTGAAAAATAAACCAAGAATAAAACTTAACAAGGTTACCTGAGCGCTTATAGCTCTTTAAATATTTAATTTTAACCTTAGGGCTTAATGGGGTCCCTCTAGGATTGAAAAAACCTGTTAGCAAAACCAGCTCGTCATAATAAGGAGCGTGTGCATTAATGATGTCTATCATTAGATAGCCACTACTTTGATTTACAAATACAATCGATTTACTATTTGTCATTTTAATTGTAGAGAATGTATTAATCCTCAGACATTATTTAACTTTAGGATTAATTTTTTCAATATGATTTTGTATTGCCAATGCACAATTTTTACGACCATTAAGATTCCAATGTGAATCAAACCCATGATTAATGGGTGTATATATGGGTTTCACTTCTATGATTGGTAATTTGAAGGGTACTATTAATGAAGTATCCAGTTTCCCTTTTTCATAAAGAAATGTGCAAGTGGAATCTAACTGTTTAAGTGCCTGAACATTTACATCAATTGCAGTAATTTTATTTTGTTGTTTGTTTGTTTTCTTAAAGAAAGAGACTGTTTTTTTTATTTTAACACTTAATTTATGATTTATATTAAGGTACCTAATTAATGAAGATCTATCGTATAACTTACGCATTATCGAGTTTTTAGGGATTTTATTACCTTTTCCCATAGCGGAAGCTTTCTTAAGCACGATGTCTTTGTCCGTGGCTAATATAAATGTATAATCATATCTGTTTTTGATGAATTGAGTAAATATTGAACTAAAATCAACAATATTCATTCCAGCTTTAGCATACTCATGAACCTCCACTTTGTTTTGAGTCTCTGCCTCGAGTATTCTACCAATAGAGTTTTCTACATCCACCTGCAAACCCTGGATATACGAATCTCCAATAATAGCTATGCTTATTTTATTCTCATCTAGAGTTGTATAATCTTTTAAACTATTAAACCCCTGTTGATTGATTTTATAATGACTTGCAACCTCACGCATTCCACCCTGAACTATTATTCCCTCTGCGCCGGGCCGTAATAACTTATTATTGTTTAAATTATACTCAGGAAGAGTATGCCCGCTCAAGTCAAAAACTCTAGTTGTAATTTCTAAAAGAAAGAAATAAACAAATACTGTAACAGATATGTAGATTATAAATTTTTTCATTAAAACTGAAAATAAATAAATGAAAGATTCGAACCAATTTGAACGCTTATAGTAATGATAAGTAAAAGAACAGCATCAATAATAATACCTTTGTACCTATTTTTAGAATACATCTTTATAATTTTTGTCGCTAGTAAGTACTCAACAAAAATGAACACAACTAAATAAATAAATTCTATCCCTAAAGGTTGATTGTCGTAAGGATTTAAAAATGAGATAGGAGAAGAGTCAAAAATAATTATTTTCTTAATAAAAAGAAAAGCAACATTTAGAGAATCCGCTCT
>Ga0102887_1001629_pt1 | contig 10027 bp, 6 predicted proteins | sample Colrivmet1550B02_FD_84504 | JGI IMG/M metagenome (GOLD analysis project Ga0102887, IMG submission 84504) | Estuarine microbial communities from the Columbia River estuary - metaG 1550B-02 | ecosystem: Environmental > Aquatic > Marine > Intertidal zone > Estuary | place: USA: Columbia River...
AACGGTGTTTTTTGCCGCTCACTTAATGGTTATCACCTTTTACTTAAGAAGTAGAATGTGGCCATTTAAAAACGCAGAAAATCCGGATCCAAGAACAACTGATGACCATTTTTTAATGGAAATCCCTGTTCATGATAATGAAAAAGAATTAGAAACTCTGCTTACCAAAACAGGTGCAGTAGAGGTTCATGTTGTTGATAAAGAAGCACATTAGTCCTATGAAAAGTGTATCAAAAATAATCGGTTTAGCAGTGGTTTTAGTGACAATGTTCTCATGTCAAAATGATAACAGTCCAAACTATCAATACTTCCCAAATATGTATAAGCCTGTAGGCTATGAAGCCTATGGAGAGTATGACGTTTTTCCAAATTCGCAAGAAGCATTGCTTCCTGTGAAAGGAACGATCTCTAGAGGTCATACTTTGTATGAGTATGAAAACTCAAATGAAGGTTATGCCGCAGCTCTTTCGGAACTCAAATCTCCTTTAGGTTTATCTGAAATGGATGCTAAAAGAGGAAAAGAACTGTATGATATCTATTGCGGTATCTGCCACGGAACTAAAGGTGCTGGTCAAGGTAAGCTGGTAATGAGAGAAAAAATTCTTGGAGTTCCAAGTTATGCAGATAGAGCTATTACCGAAGGAAGTATTTACCATGTTATTTATTACGGTAAAAATACTATGGGGTCCTATGCAAATTTATTGAATGAGGAAGAACGTTGGCAAGTCACTGCTTACGTTGAAACCCTTAGAGCAGAATTAAAAAAATAAGAAAAGTAAAACATTTATATCAACATGTACACGTTTTCAAAAAGACTTAAAATTGTTTCTATATCTCTATTCGTTCTTGGCGTTATAGGATGGGGAACAAGCTATGTAGCAACTCATGGACTTACCCTCGATGATGTAAAAGTACTATTAGCAGAAGAAAATTCGCACCACGGTGCAGCGGCATCTCATGGCGAGGAAACGCACCATGACGTTCAAACAGACGCCGAGGCGCATGCCGCAATGATACAATCGACACACGAATCTGAATCCCACGATGAAGAAGCACACGGATCGGAAGCGCATAGCGGTGATGCACATGCAGAACATGTATTGCACCAAATGCACAACAGACCTTATGCTGCTTTATATGTTGCAGCATTCTTCTTTTTCATGATATCCTTAGGCGTACTTGCTTTTTACGGCATCCAGTATGCAGCACAAGCAGGGTGGTCGCCCGTACTATTTAGAGTTATGGAAGCCATTACTTATTATGTATTACCAGGTGGACTCATCGTTCTTGGAATTGCATTATGGGCAGGAGACCACATCTTTATATGGATGGATCCAGAAGTCGTAGCACATGATGAACTCATTCAAGGAAAAGCAGGCTGGTTAAACAAAACATGGTTTGCAATACGAGGATTAATCTTTATCACTGGATGGAGTTTATACCGTTATTTTTCTCGTAAATTTTCATTAGCACAAGATTTAGCAGATGTAAATGACAACAGTAATTTCAAAAAGAACTTTAGAATTTCAGCAGCATTCTTAGTATTTTATATCTACACAGAATCCATCATGTCTTGGGATTGGATTATGAGTGTTGATCCTCATTGGTTCAGTACCTTATTTGGATGGTATGTATTTGCAAGTATGTTTGTAAGCGGAATTACGGTAATAGCATTGATTACGATTTATTTAAAATCTAAAGGCTTAATGGAATTTGTAAATGACAGTCATTTACATGATTTAGCTAAATTTATGTTTGCTATAAGTGTCTTTTGGACCTATCTATGGTTCTCACAATTTATGCTTATTTGGTATGCAAACATCCCTGAAGAAGTAACGTATTTTGTGACTAGAATTGAAGACTATAACTTACCGTTCTTTGGAATGATTATTTTAAACTTTATTTTCCCATTCCTAGTACTTATGAACAGCGATTACAAACGTGTTCCATGGTTTATAGTCATGGCGGGTATTATAATTTTATTCGGACATTATATTGATGTTTTCAATATGATTATGCCAGCAACAGTAGGAGACCGCTGGTTTATAGGTGTCCCAGAAATTAGTGCGGTACTATTGTTTTTAGGATTATTCTTATTCATTGTTTTTTATGCGCTTTCAAAAGCCCCATTATTAGCAAAAGGAAATCCTTTTATCAAGGAAAGTGAACACTTTCATTATTAATTAAAATTTAAAAAAGACAACATATAACGATGACTGGCTTATTAACAATCTTAATTTTATTAGGGATCACTATTGCAATTTGGCAAATGGTCAAAATCTTTGATTTAGCACAAGTAAATAAAGACATATCTCAAGTAGCGAACGATGGTGACAACAAAGTTCAAGGATACCTAATGTTAGCCTTTTTAGGCTTTATATATGGAATCACAATTGTGTCATTTGCGCTTTGGGGCGATTTACCATTGACCTCAAATTCAGCTTCTGAACACGGCCCTGAAATTGATCGTTTAATGATTATTTCTATGGTGGTGATTTTTATTGTACAAACAATTACACAGTTTTTATTACACTACTTCGCTTACAAATACAAAGGAGAAAAAGGGCGTAAAGCATTATTTTATGCAGACAATGACAAGTTAGAATTTATCTGGACCGTAATCCCAGTTATCGTATTAGCAGGACTCATTATGTATGGATTGTTCACTTGGACAGATATCATGACTATTGATGAAGACGAAGATCCAATAGTTGTAGAACTCTATGCTCAACAATTTAACTGGAAAGCACGCTACGCTGGTGAAGACAACGTTTTAGGAAAAGCCAATGTGCGACTTATCAACCTTGATAATGCCAATATTTTAGGTTTAGATGAGTCAGATCCAAATGCACAAGATGATATCATTACGACTGAATTACACCTTCCTGTAGGCGTTCCAGTATTATTCAAAATGCGTTCACAAGACGTTTTACACTCAGCTTATATGCCTCACTTTAGAGCACAAATGAACTGTGTGCCAGGAATGATTACGCAATTTGCATTCACCCCAACAGTGACTACAGAAGAAATGCGATTGAATCCAGATATTTATGAAAAAGTAAGAAACATTAATAAAATCAGAGTAAGTAAAAGTAAAAAACTACAAGCCAAAGGAGAAGAGCCTTTAGATAGCTATGAATTTGATTACCTATTACTTTGTAATAAAATATGTGGAAAATCACACTATAACATGCAAATGAAGATTATTGTAGAATCTGAAGAAGACTATAATGCATGGTTACAAGAACAAAAATTATTCAAGAACTCTTTAGTTCAAAATTAAAAAATTAAAGTAATAACAATATAAGATTATGTCAGCACAGGTAGATACTCACGGACACCAAGACGATCATGGACATCATCCGAAAGAAACTTTTATAACAAAATATATTTTTTGTCAGGATCACAAAATGATCGCCAAGCAGTATTTGATTACTGGCGTTATCATGGGGGTGATTGGGATATTAATGTCTTTGTTAATGCGTATGCAAATCGCATGGCCAACACAACCAAACGTTATTTTTGAAGCTCTTTTAGGAAAGTGGGCACCAGGCGGTGTAATGGATGCGGATATCTATTTAGCCTTAGTGACCATTCACGGAACTATCATGGTATTCTTTGTACTCACAGCAGGTCTGAGTGGAACTTTTAGTAACTTATTAATTCCATTACAAATTGGTGCTCGAGATATGGCCTCAGGATTTCTTAATATGGTTTCTTATTGGTTATTCTTTTTGTCAAGTGTCATCATGATTATTTCATTATTTGTTGAAGCAGGTCCAGCAGCAGCAGGTTGGACAATATACCCCCCTTTAAGTGCCCTACCACTGGCACAAGGCGGATCAGGTGCAGGAATGACTTTATGGTTGGTTTCTATGGCTATCTTTATTGCTTCTTCATTATTAGGTTCTCTAAACTACATTGTAACTGTTTTAAACCTTAGAACTAAAGGAATGTCAATGACAAGACTTCCATTAACAATATGGGCATTTTTCATTACAGCTGTAATTGGAGTCGTATCTTTTCCAGTACTATTATCAGCTGCATTGTTATTAATAATGGACCGTAGTTTTGGAACATCATTCTTCTTATCAGATATTTTTATTCAAGGTGAAGTATTACATTACCAAGGTGGATCACCAGTATTATTCGAACACCTGTTTTGGTTCTTAGGACATCCAGAAGTTTACATTGTATTGCTTCCAGCCTTAGGGATTACTTCTGAAGTCATAGCAACAAACTCACGGAAACCAATTTTTGGTTATCGTGCCATGGTTGCCTCTATTTTGGCCATTGCCTTCTTGTCAACAATCGTATGGGGACACCATATGTTTATCTCAGGAATGAATCCATTTTTAGGATCTGTATTTACATTTACTACCCTATTAATAGCCATCCCATCGGCAGTAAAAGCATTTAACTATATTACCACCTTATGGAAAGGGAATTTACAATTAAACCCAGCCATGTTATTTTCAATTGGCTTGGTATCTACCTTTATCACTGGAGGACTAACAGGAATTATTTTAGGAGATAGTGCTTTAGATATTAATGTTCACGATACTTACTTTGTAGTAGCACACTTCCATTTAGTTATGGGGATATCAGCATTGTACGGATTATTTGCAGGAGTGTATCATTGGTTCCCAAAAATGTTTGGACGAATGCTTAATAAAAACTTAGGATACATTCACTTTTGGGTAACAGCTATATGTGCTTATGGCGTCTTTTTCCCAATGCACTTTATTGGGATGGCAGGACTGCCAAGACGTTATTATACTAATAGTAACTTCCCATTATTTGATGATACTTCAAATGTTCAGATTTTAATTACAGTCTTTGCACTTGTAGGAGGTTTATTTCAACTGGTATTCTTATGGAACTTTGTTCACAGCATGTTCTATGGTAAAAAAGCAGAACAAAACCCATGGAGGTCTAATACATTAGAGTGGACGACCCCAGTAGAACACATGCACGGAAACTGGCCAGGAGAAATACCTCACGTAGAACGTTGGGCCTATGACTATAGTAAACCAGGTCATGATGATGATTTTGTTCCTCAAAACGTCCCTTTGAAAGAAGGTGAACAAGAACTACAACACTAGATACTCATAACTTAATAGTATATTTAAAAGCCTTTCTTAAAACAAGAAAGGCTTTTTCTTTATATTTGTGTATATGAATGAAAACCTTAATCCTAACGACGACCATTTTACTCCAGAGGAACAAGACATAGAAAAGGTATTAAGACCCCTTTCATTTGATGATTTTGCAGGACAAGATCAAGTCCTTGAAAACCTTCAAATATTTGTAGAAGCCGCTGTAAAACGTGATGAAGCTTTAGATCACACACTGTTTCATGGACCTCCAGGACTCGGAAAAACAACTCTTGCGCATATTCTTGCAAACGAGTTAGGTGTTGGGATTAAAGTGACCTCTGGCCCTGTTTTAGACAAACCAGGAGATCTTGCAGGACTGCTTACCAACCTCGAAGAAAGAGATGTGCTATTCATTGATGAAATCCATCGACTTAGTCCCATAGTCGAAGAGTATTTATACTCAGCAATGGAGGATTATAAAATTGATATTATGATTGAATCAGGCCCTAATGCGCGGACGGTTCAGATCAATTTAAATCCATTTACATTAGTTGGTGCAACTACAAGATCCGGTTTATTGACAGCTCCTATGCGTGCGCGTTTTGGAATCAGCAGCCGCCTACAGTACTATTCAACCGAACTGCTCTCTACTATTATTCAAAGGAGTTCAGAAATATTACAAGTATCTATATCCGAAGAAGCTGCTATTGAAATTGCAGGCCGAAGCCGTGGTACACCTCGAATTGCCAATGCGTTGTTGAGACGTGTTAGAGATTTTGCACAAATAAAAGGCAATGGAAAAATAGACATCGAAATCGCCAAATTTGGACTAAAAGCATTGAATGTAGATGCGCACGGACTGGATGAAATGGACAATAAAATTTTGACAACAATTATAGATAAGTTTAAGGGAGGACCCGTCGGTGTTACCACCATCGCAACCGCAGTCAGTGAAAGCCCAGAAACCATTGAAGAAGTTTACGAACCTTTTTTAATTCAGCAAGGCTTTATTATGCGCACCCCTAGGGGGCGTGAGGTAACCGAACTCGCCTATAAACACTTAGGGCGTATCAAAGGCGATATTCAAGGAGGATTGTTTTAGTATTAATTGCGCATTCGACTGCTCCTGTCCGTAGATAGGCAGACTCAATGAGACATCCAAATGAATTTAAAAATCCAATATTCAAATTTAATAAAAGCCGAAGCCAAACGATTAGGCTTTTTGTCTTGTGGTATGAGCAAGGCGGGTTTTTTAGAAGAAGAAGCACCGCGTTTAGAGTCTTGGCTAAAAAACAATAGCCATGGTAAAATGCAATATATGGAGAACCACTTTGACAAACGTCTGGATCCTTCATTACTAGTAGAAGACTCCAAAAGTATCGTTTCATTAATCTATAATTATTTTCCCGAACAAACACAACAGGATCCAGAAGCCCCAAAAATCAGTAAGTATGCCTATGGCAGAGACTACCACTTTGTCATCAAAGATAAACTCAAACAGCTTTTAGAATTTATTAAAGAAGAAATAGGGGAAGTGCATGGCCGTGCATTTGTGGACTCTGCCCCAATTTTAGAGAAAGCCTGGGCAAAGAAATCAGGGTTAGGGTGGATCGGAAAACACAGTAATTTATTAACGCAACAAGTAGGGTCTTTTTATTTTATAGCTGAACTTATTGTTGATTTAGAACTGGATTATGACACTCCTGTAACCGATCATTGTGGAACGTGCACTGCCTGCATAGATGCCTGCCCAACAGAAGCTATCACTTCAGAATATGGTGTGGATGGAAGTAAATGCATTTCCTATTTCACTATTGAACTCAAAGAACAAATTCCTTCCGAAATGAAAGGGCAGTTCGACAATTGGATGTTTGGCTGTGATGTGTGCCAGGATGTATGTCCCTGGAATCGGTTTTCAAAAGCACATAGTGAACCCTTATTCAACCCAAAACCAGAACTGTTGTCTATGACCAAGCAAGATTGGGAAGAAATCACGCAGGAAACCTTTAGTAAAGTATTTCAACATTCGGCAGTGAAGCGGACTAAGTTCTCAGGTTTAAAAAGAAACATAGAGTTTTTAAAAGATTAGTTTTATGAACCTATATTAGAATTTTGAACCGAGTATGTTAAAATTAAAAACATATTAGGAACTGATTAAATGGGTATCACTATTAAATTAAAATTACAATCATGAACAAATTTATCACACTTCTTCTCATTTCAACTCTATGTATTCATTGTAATACTAAACCAAAGACTTTAATCTCTGACGAAATCTCCGGTCTTATTACCGAAAAAGCCATGGTGGTTTCTGCTAGAGAAGAAGCCTCTAAAATTGGTGTTGAAATCATGAAGCAAGGAGGGAATGCTTTTGATGCGATGATTGCTACTGATTTAGCACTGTTAGTTTCATATCCCTCAGCAGGCAATATAGGAGGAGGTGGATTTATGGTATTCCGAATGAATGATGGTTCTATTGGAGCTTTAGATTATAGAGAAAAAGCACCTTTAGCAGCTACTAAAGACATGTATCTAGATGAAAATGGAAATGTCGACTCAGATAAAAGTCAAATTGGCGCACTCGCTGTTGGTGTACCCGGTACAATTGCTGGTTTATTTGAAGTGCATAAAAAATTCGGTACCCTTCCGTTTGCAAAATTGATAGAACCAGCCATACAGCTCGCTGAAAAAGGTGTAGTTGTTACAGACAAGCAAGCTCAAAATTTAAATGACCACACACCCAATTTTCGGGCTGCAAATAAAAGAACCATTCTGTTAGATAAATTCTGGAAACAGGGGGACACAATCAAATACCCAAAGTTAACGGAAACATTGAAACGTATTAAAATTTATGGAAGAGATGAATTTTATAAAGGCAAAACGGCAGACCTTATAGTCGATTATGTTCAAAATTTAGGAGGGATCATTAGCAAAGAAGACTTGGCAGCATATGAAGTCAAATGGAGAAACCCTATCACTTTTATGTACAAAAACCATAGAATTATTTCCATGCCACCCCCATCTAGCGGAGGAATCTGTTTAGCTCAAATTTTAAAAAGTATAGAACCTTTTGACATAGAGCAGTACCCTCATAACTCAACTGAATATATTCAAGTCATTACCGAAGCCGAACGAAGGGCTTATGCAGACCGATCCTATTTTTTAGGAGATCCGGATTTTGTCAATATACCAACAGACAGTCTTACTTCTGAAACATACCTTTCCAAGAGAATGATAGATTTTGATTGGAAACAAGCGACAAAATCTAGTGAACTGTCTAGAGGTGTTTTTCCAGGATATGAAAGTAATGAAACAACGCATTACTCTATTGTTGATCCATTTGGAAATAGTGTGGCAGTGACCACCACCCTAAATTCTTCGTATGGTTCTAAAGTGTATGTAGAAGAAGGCGGTTTCTTTTTAAATAATGAAATGGACGATTTTAGCGCAAAGCCTGGCACTCCAAATGTATATGGATTAATTGGAGCTGAGGCCAATGCAATTGCCCCTCAAAAACGAATGTTAAGTTCCATGTCTCCAACTATAGTCGAAAAAGAAGGTCAACTTAAAATGGTGTTAGGCTCACCAGGAGGATCTACAATTATTACGTCTGTGATGCAAAACATTTTGAATGTATTGGAGTATGATATGTCTATGCAAGAAGCAGTTTCAAAACCTCGGTTTCATCATCAATGGTTGCCAGACAGCATCAAATTTGAATCGTCATTTGATACACTTAATTTTCCGTCACTCCAAAAATTAGGGTACAATATAGATCAGAGTAATGCTCCAATAATAGGTAAAGTTGATGCTATTTTAGTATTACCTAACGGACAATTAGAAGCTGGTGCAGATCCTAGAGGCGATGATTCTGCTCACGGATTTTAACCTATAGTTTACTAAACAGTTCTCTTAATTGTACTAAAACGAAATGTCCAATTTTTAAAAGAATAGCTCTAAAGTTTCATTTTTAAATTGAACCGTCTAACTTTGCATATCAAACCACCAAGATGTCAAAACTGAGTAAACACGATTTAGAAGCTTTAGCATACCACGAAAAGCCTTCACCTGGAAAAATTCAAGTAGTTCCAACTAAAAAATACGCAACCCAAAGAGATTTGGCATTGGCCTATTCACCTGGAGTAGCAGCGCCTTGTTTGGCCATAGAAAAAAATTCATCCGATGCTTATAAATATACGGCCAAAGGAAATTTAGTGGCTGTTATTACCAATGGAACTGCCGTTTTAGGTTTAGGTAATATTGGAGCGGAAGCCTCCAAACCAGTCATGGAAGGAAAAGGACTCCTTTTTAAAATATTTGCTGATATTGATGTGTTTGATATTGAGGTCAATACTGAAAATGTAGAAGAATTTATTCAAACAGTAAAAAATATAGCACCCACTTTTGGAGGTATTAATTTAGAAGATATCAAAGCGCCAGAAGCTTTTGAAATTGAAAAACGATTGAAAGAAGAGCTTGATATTCCTGTGATGCATGATGATCAACACGGAACAGCGATCATTTCAGCCGCCGCTTTATTAAATGCTTTAGAAATTGCAGAAAAAAACATTCAAGAAGTACAAATTGTAGTCAGTGGTGCTGGTGCTGCAGCTATTTCCTGCACACGATTGTACCAATCTTTTGGTGCGAAACGCGAAAACATTGTAATGCTCGACAGCAAAGGAGTCATTAGAGCAGATCGTGAAAACTTAACATCTCAAAAAGCAGAGTTTGCAACTCAAAGGAAAATAGACACTTTAGACCAAGCAATGAAAAATGCCGATGTGTTTATTGGCCTTTCAACTTCCGATATTGTGAGTCCGGAAATGCTAACTACAATGGCCAACAATCCAATTGTGTTTGCAATGGCAAACCCAGATCCAGAAATAAAATACCACCTCGCCGTTAAAACACGAGACGATATCATT
>Ga0102887_1001653_pt1 | contig 9949 bp, 7 predicted proteins | sample Colrivmet1550B02_FD_84504 | JGI IMG/M metagenome (GOLD analysis project Ga0102887, IMG submission 84504) | Estuarine microbial communities from the Columbia River estuary - metaG 1550B-02 | ecosystem: Environmental > Aquatic > Marine > Intertidal zone > Estuary | place: USA: Columbia River Estuary...
CAAAGTAAATTGGCGAGGGTCAACATGTTCGGAATGCTCTTTTTCATAAATAGGAGGTTGAGGAGCAATATTACAGCATATTTTATGTTTAGATACGGAAATAATACATCTTTGTGCGCTATGCCGAAATTAGGTTTATTCACTTTTCTTATTGCCTTTGTGATGCTTACTCAGCTTAGTGCGCAGAACAAATACAGCAATGCTTTTCTAGAGATAGGAGTAGACGCCCGTGCTATGGCAATGGGCAATAATGTGGTGGGTCATGTCAATGGCACGTATGCGGGATATTGGAATCCTGCGGGGATAACACGCATGGAAGGCCGTTTAGATTTTGGCTTGATGCATGCCGAGTATTTTGCAGGAATCGCCAATTACGATTATCTCGGAGCGGCTTACCGTTTAGACGATCAAAGTTCAGTAGGCTTGTCTATCATTCGTTTTGGAGTAGACAACATTTTAAACACGACCAGACTTATTGACGAAAATGGAAATGTAGATTACGATAGAATTACAAAGTTTTCTGCAGCTGATTATGGCTTTCTATTTTCCTATTCAAGACAACCTGAAAGTATTGAAGATTTATCATGGGGTGCGAATTTTAAAATTGTGTACCGTCAAATAGGTGACTTTGCTGACGCCTATGGATTCGGGCTTGATGCTGGAGTTCAATACCATCCGGGAAACTGGAGGTTAGGAGCAACATTGAAAGACGTAACGACCACAGTCAATGCTTGGACGTTTAACACGCAAGATTTTGAAGATGTGTTTGAACAAACAGGAAACGAACTGCCTCAGAATGGAGTAGAGTTAACCATACCTCGATTGATGTTTGGAGGAGGACGCGTTTTTGAATTGAGTGAAAAGTTCACCTTACTAGCCGAGGTCGATATGAACTTTACTTTTGATGGTCAGCGCAACAGTCTAATAAGTTCTTCTGCCGTAAGCGGTGATATTGGTGCTGGCGTGGATGTTGGTTTTCAAGATTTGATTTTCCTAAGAGCTGGTATTCATCGTTTTCAAAAAGTTCAAGATTTTGATGGTAGTGAAAGTATGAGCGCACAGCCAACGGTTGGTATCGGTATCCACTTTAAAATGGTAACCATTGATTATGCTTTAACCAATATCGGTAGTGGATTGAACGATTTGTATTCCAATGTTTTTTCTGTTCGTATTTTACTAGACTAAACTAATAATTTCCAAAAGAGACTTCTTTTCTTTTTCGAATTCCTTTTATTTACCCCATCATTAAAAGCTAATGAAAAATTTATTTCTAGGTCTACTCACAGGCCTATTTCTCTATATCGGTTGGCCAACGTCACCATTAACATATTTGCTGTTTGTTGCATTTGTGCCGCTTTTGTTTGCTGTAAAAGATATCAGCGAAAGCGATCATTCTAAAAAAGGAGCCCGAATTCTTTTTATGGCTTGGGCAACATTTGCCTTATTTAATGTTACTGGAACTTGGTGGGTTAAAAATGCCCATTGGAGCGGTACGGTAGCCACTACGATTATCAATGGATTTTTAATGGCCCTTCCATTCTGGGCATATTATAAAGCTTCATCTGCTTTAGGTGAAAAAAGAGCGCGCTTTGGCCTGCCGTTTTTATGGTTATGTGTCGAGGTATTACACCAAGATTGGGACGTTAGTTTTCCATGGCTGGATTTAGGAAATGGCTTAGCAACACATATCGAGTGGATTCAATGGTATGAGTATACTGGACATATGGGCGGAACACTATGGATTTGGCTTGTGAATTTGGCTGTCTTTAGAACGTTATCAATAGTTCAAGACAAAGTTTCTATCAAGAAAATAGTGCTTCTAGGTAGCTGGCGCATGTTCATTTGGTTTTTCATACCAATTATTGTGAGTCAAATTATTTACATGGGTTACCAAGAAAAGGGGCAGCCTGTTAATATTGTAGTTGTTCAACCCAATATAGATTCAAATACTGAAAAATTCACTCTGCCAGAAGATCAACAGTTGGAAAAATTTGTGCGCATCGCAAAACCATTTTTGCATGATTCAGTTGATTATTTGGTCGGACCGGAAACGATGTTATCAGATGGAATAAATGAAACCAATGCCTTACGATCATCAGGTATAAACTATTTAAAAAGTGCTATTGGTCAATATCCGAATTTGAATTTTATAGCGGGTGCGGTTACCTACATGCCATTAAGTCCGCAGAATAAAACATCAATTTCACGAAAGTTTAGCAACAGCGACTTTTGGTATGAATTGTACAATTCAAGTTTTCAATTGAACACCAGCGAAGACTTGCATTTTTATCATAAAAGCAAACTCGTTGTTGCGGCAGAAATGATGCCGTTTGTGGATGTTTTAGGTCCTTTAATTGGAGATGCGGTTTTAGATCTAGGCGGAATGAATAGTTCGCATGGAACGCAGGAAACACGAGATGTCTTCGTCTCGTCAAACGGTGAATACAAAGTTGGAACTGTAATTTGTTGGGAGGCTGAGTTTGGACAATTTACAACAGGTTACGCACAGGAGGGTGCGAACTTATTTTTTGCTATTACAAACGATGGCTGGTGGGGAGATACCGATGGTCACCGACAACATATGAATTATGCCCGGATGCGTGCCGTTGAAAACAGAAGAGCAATTGCGCGTTCTGCGAATACAGGTATTTCTTGTTTTATAAATCAAAAAGGAGATGTTCTACAACAGTTGGGTTGGGCAAAAGAGGGAGCACTTTCTGAGACGTTGCGTGCCAACGAAGAATTAACGTTTTATACTAAGTATGGCGACATTATTGGACGCGTAGCATTGTTTGTTTCATTGTTTTTAATGCTTTTCACTTTTGTGAGAGGCCGATTAAAGAAATCTTAATTGTAGATGTCATAAAAGTCTGTAAGGTTTATTCTGTAAGTCTTAGCTGAGTTGGAGAAGTGAAAGAATGTAAAATTATCTTCTTCTTTCGGCTATTTTTGCGCCACATTCAAAACACAAATGGAAGAAGAAAAACAAAAAAAGCGGGGCATAAAAGGGAGTGATCTTAAAAAAGCCATGCGTGTGTTTTCATACTTAAAGCCTTGGAGGTACTTGTATGCTTTGGGTATTGTATTTCTTATGATTACGGCCTTGGCATCACTTGCGTTTCCAGCGTTAATTTCCAGATTGTTTTCATCAGATGCATTGAGCATTACCCAAAACATGACGCTTTTGGTTGTTTTGCTTTTAGTGCAGGCTACAGCTGGTTTTTTCAGAATTTTGATTTTTGTGAAGGTAACCGAGCGTTCGCTTGCAGATATAAGAAGAGATGTTTTTACCAAACTCATTCAATTGCCAATGAGTTACTTTTCTGAGAAAAGAGTAGGAGAATTGAATTCACGTGTTTCGTCTGATACAACTCAAATTCAAGAAACATTAACTTCCACTTTAGCGGAGTTTGTTCGACAAATTGTAATGATTGTTGGTGGTATAGCCTATCTCGCTGTTATTTCCATTAAGTTAACATTATTCATTGTTTTGGTGATGCCAACGGTTATGCTGATTGCTGTTGTATTCGGTCGCTTTGTGCGGAAGTATTCTAAAAAAGTACAAACAGAAGTTGCCGCGAGTAACGTTGTTGTTGAAGAATCCCTTCAGGCCATTCAATCTGTCAAGTCTTATGCCAACGAATGGTTTGAGGTGTCACGCTATGGAGAGAAAATTGATCAGGTTGCAAAAACGGCCATAAAAGGTGGAGTGTATCGCGGGGCTATGGCGTCCTTTATCATCATTGGGATATTTGGTTCTCTTGTTGCCGTAATTTGGTTTGCCGTGGGCATGGTGCATACGGGAGAATTAGAGCAAGCTAAACTTTTAGATTTCATCTTTTATGCTGTCTTTATTGGTGGAAGTGCTGGTGGGTTAGCCAATGTGTATGCTAACATTCAAAAGACGATTGGCGCGACAGAGGATTTATTCGAAATTTTAGATCAAGATGGAGAAAATATTGAATTGAAAAAGCCATCAAAACTTGATACGTTTAATGGAGAGATTGAATTTAAAAATGTCCAATTTTCTTACCCATCTCGCAAGGAGCAACAAATTCTAAATGGAATTGATTTTCAGGTTAAACCTGGAGAACAAGTAGCGTTGGTCGGAATGAGCGGTGCAGGAAAGTCTACGGTTATTCAATTGCTGTCTCAGTTTTATTTCCCCGACAAGGGTGAAGTCAAGTTTGATGGAAAACTCGCGACAGATTACAATTTATCTGAATTGCGAAATGAGATGGCTTTAGTGCCGCAAGAAGTGTTGCTTTTTGGTGGAAGCATTGCAGAGAACATTGCTTATGGAAAAACAGGAGCTTCTCAAGAAGAAATTAAAGAAGCGGCTAAGAAGGCAAATGCACACGAATTTATAGAGAAATTCCCAGAAGGGTATGACACGCTGGTTGGAGAAAGAGGTATTCAACTGTCTGGAGGACAAAGACAGCGTGTGGCCATTGCAAGAGCCGTGCTCAAAGACCCTAAAATATTATTACTCGATGAAGCGACTTCATCTTTAGATTCAGAATCTGAAAAGCTAGTACAAGAGGCTTTAGATACGTTGATGAAAGGCAGAACGTCTGTGGTTATTGCACACAGGTTGTCTACCATTAAAAATGCAGATCAGATTTTAGTGATGAAAGAAGGAAAGATTATCGAGATGGGAATGCACAAAGAATTGATGAAAGACGATTCTGGTCTCTATCAACAATTGAGTAAAAATCAATTTTTAAGCTAGTGCAAATGCCCGAATTGGTGGTTGTGTTTTTTTAACACTTCTTCAATTCTATATAATAAACTATCTTGAGGAGCTGTGCGATCCTGATTTCTTGATGCGAGCGTGTTGGTATTTTGCCCTGTGTTGTTCGGTACTTTCATTTTAGTAGGTTTTAATGATAGTTCTAATGTATAACAAGATTTGCAATAATAAAATGACAAATATTTTATATTGAAGAGTCCATTGTTAAAAACTTTGATGAGCAACGACCCATTTATTTTCGCCTCCTTTTAATTTTGAAGTATGCTTAAGAAGATAAAATCTAACGTCTGGTTTCAGCGTATTTCAAACAAATACGTCTTGTCTTCTATTGTGTTTTGTGTTTGGATGCTCTTTCTAGATACACACTCAGTTTTAATTCAACGAAATCTGAGTTCTGAAATCAATACCATCAATCAAGATATTGAGTTTTACGAAACTGAATTGCAAAGCATGCGTTCGGAGCTGAGCGAACTGGAAAGCAATCCAAAGGCATTTGAAAAATATGCCCGCGAAAAATTCTGGATGCACAAACCAGGAGAAAAAATAGTTCTCATAGAGATTCCCCAAGAAGACTGATCGAACTTTACACAAAGTTATATTTGCTGCATGGACTTAAGTCTAATTGTTACGCATAAGCTTGCTGAATTTGGTGTCAAAACATCAGACAAACTCATTGTTGCCGTTTCTGGCGGAATGGACAGCATGCTGCTGTGGGAAACAATGCTGTCTTTGGAATATGCAACAGTGGGAGTTCATATCAATTACAATTTAAGGGGCGAGGAAAGCAGCAAGGATGAAAGCCTTGTGTGCGCTTTTGCAAAAGAGCATGACCTACAATTAGAAGTGTTTCAAGCCGACCCAAAAATGTTTGAATCTAACTTGCAGGAAAAAGCCAGGACCTTTCGTTACCAAAAGTTTGATGAAGTAAAACAAGCGCACAATACCAATTGGCTATTGACTGCGCATCATTTAGATGATGATGTAGAAACCTTTTTTCTGAACCTCGTTCGGGGTGCAGGTATTCATGGCTTAAAAGGTATTTCTAAAAAACGAGATTCTGTGTTGCGTCCATTTTTGGGAGTATCAAAGACTCAGCTAAAAGAAAAAGCACTTGAGATTGGATTAGAGTGGAGAGAGGATCAAAGCAACCGAACAGAAAAATATCTAAGAAATAAGATTAGGCATTCGATTGTGCCGCAAATTAAAGATTCAGATTCGAGAGCTGAAAAAGGGCTGCGCAGTTCATTGCGACTGCTAAAAGATCAAAATGCTGTTTTCGAACTTTTACTTTCTGACTATAGAAGTAAAAATATCTCATTTGAAAATGGCTTAGGCAAGCTCGAGTTGACAGAAGAGCTTATTGAAAATCCTCAGTTATTATTTGAAGTATTGACCCCTTATGGACAATTTCAAGTGGAACAGATAATTGCCGCAAAAAATGAATCCGGAAAACAATTTATATCGGAAACACACACCCTTTATTTAGACCGTGGTCGACTTTTAATAACTGAAAATTCTGAAGAAGGAGAGGTTTTTGAAACCCTTCAGGAGAGCTCAACCAAAGACGATTCAGAATTTATAGAGTTTGAGTCTTTAGAACTATTGCCAAAAGATTTTGAATTTAAAGCATCCGTGGCAGCATTCGATTTAGACAAACTTCAATTTCCGCTCATCTTAAGAAACTGGAAAAAAGGTGATTCTTTTCAACCTTTTGGTATGAAAGGCCGTAAAAAGGTTAGCGACTTTCTAATAGACAATAAAGTACCTCTTCCGCTAAAGAATAAGGTCTTAGTTTTGACCTCGAATAACAAAATTGTTTGGTTAGTAGGTCATAGAATTGACGACCGATTTAAGGTAACCAAGAAGACGAAAAAAATTTACCTTGCCAACCTATTGAAATAATTATATGAAGAAGCTATTATTCATTCTCTTTGCGTTTTCATTCAGTTTGTTAAACGCTCAAATAGTTGAGAATCCGGTGACGTGGTCTTGGGAAACCGAGAAAATTTCCGATACAGAATACAAGTTAATTTACAATGCAACGATAGAAGAGGGTTGGCACCTGTATTCCGCTCATGTTGATCCGGATGTTGGACCTTATCCTACGGCTTTTTATTACGACACAATTCCCAATTTTATATTTAAAGGAAAGGTTGAAGAGACAGAGCCGCATGTAGAGTACGATCCAAATTTTGAAGCCGAATTAGCTTTCTTTTCGAATAAAGCGCAATTCTGGCAATACATAACCGTGCCTGCTGGAAAGGAGTTTACTGTTAAAGGAGAAATAGAGTGGATGGTTTGCAACGATGAAATGTGCATGCCGCCAGAATACAAAGATTTTACATTTACCATTACTCCATTGGCTCCTCTGGCTGAAAGTGCAAATTCTTTAACTGCTATTTCTGAAGTCAAATCAAATACGGGTCAAGGTATTCTGGCCAACCCTGTAACCTGGACTTGGGAGACGGAGAAGGTTTCGGAAACAGAATACAAGTTGATTTACAATGCCACAATTAAAGAAGGATGGCATTTGTATTCTGCTCATGTCGACCCAGATGCAGGGCCTTATCCAACCGCTTTCTATTACGATACAATTCCAAATTTTGATTGGAAAGGTGGTGTTGAAGAGACGGAGCCCCATGTAGAATACGACCCAAATTTTGAGGCAGAACTGGCGTTCTTTTCAACCAAAGCGCAATACTGGCAATACATTACGGTAAGTCCTGGTAGCCCTTTTACAATAAAAGGAGAAATAGAATGGATGGTTTGTAACGATGAAATGTGCATGCCTCCTGAACTCAAGGATTTCACGTTTGAGATTTCTCAACCAGATGGTGAAGCTATTGCTGCAACGAAGTTAGATAAGGATGGCCGCACAATGAATATGTCGTTTTGGACTATTTTCATTGAAGGCTTTTTAGGTGGAATTGTGGCGCTGATTATGCCATGTATTTTCCCGATGATACCTCTAACGGTAAGTTTCTTTACAAAGCAGAGTAAAACAAAGTCTGAAGGAGTTCGAAAAGCTGTTATTTATGGTGTTTCAATTATTACCATATACGTCCTTTTAGGAATGTTTGTTTCTGTCGCCTTTGGTGCAGATGCCTTGAACGCTTTTGCAACAAACCCCTGGGTGAATTTCGGATTCTTTGTACTCTTCGTAATTTTCGCTATATCCTTTTTCGGAGCATTTGAAATTACCCTACCGAGTTCGTGGGTAAATAAGGCTGATGAAGCCTCGAACAAAGGTGGATTAGTCGGTATTTTCTTCATGGCATTTACATTGTCGTTGGTGTCATTTTCGTGTACAGGGCCAATTATCGGTTCATTATTAGTAGAAGCGGGTACGCAAGGTAATTGGATGGGACCGATCATAGGTATGTTTGGATTCTCATTAGCTTTGGCTATTCCGTTTACACTCTTTGCCGTTTTCCCAGGTTGGTTGAATTCACTGCCAAAGTCTGGTGGATGGTTAAATACAGTGAAGGTTGTACTGGGTTTCTTAGAGCTCGCTTTTGCATTCAAATTTTTATCATCTGCAGACCTTATCTGGAAAACACATTGGTTAGAACGTGAATTGTTCATTGCTATCTGGGTAGCAATAGCATTTTTAATTGTACTCTATTTATTGGGTATGTTTATTATGCCATTAGACAGCAAACAAGACAGAGTGAGTGTTCCTAGATTGCTTTTCGCAATGGTATTTTCTATAATGGGTTTCTATATGCTTCCTGGAATTTGGGGTGCTCCTGTCAAGTTAATTTCAGGCTTTCCACCTCCAGAGTTTTATTCTGAATCTCCTGGTGGTGCATTCAATGGCGGTGGTGGCGGTCATGCCGCTGTAAATCCAGATGCCGCAGATTTTGAGTTTGGCGAAAGCTGCCCACATGGCATGAATTGCTTTAACGATTTTGATGAAGGTCTCAAGTATGCTAAAAAAGTAGACAAGCCTGTGCTTATTGATTTTACTGGCTGGGGTTGTGTAAACTGTCGTAAGATGGAAGAAAACGTTTGGGTAGATCCGATGGTGAATAAAATCATCAATGAAGAATATGTGTTGGTTTCACTTTACGTTGATGACAGAGATAAACTTCCTAAAGATCAGCAAGGCATTTCTGAAACAACAGGTAAGAAAATTAAGACCGTTGGCAACAAGTGGAGCGATTTTCAAGCGTCTAATTTTAACGCAAATGCACAGCCATTTTACGTTGTGGTAGGTCATGATAATTTAGATCCGTTAATCACTACACGGGCGTTCGATTTAGATATTAAGGCCTATAAAGACTGGTTGAAGTCTGGTATTGCTGCGTTTAAATAATTCTAAACTTTTAGCATGAGTTTGTCATCATTTCTTGATCCAAAAGAAAAACGCTTTAGGTTGAGAGAGGGCCGTGCCGTGTTGGGTTATGCAAGAGAAGTCTATGGTGGAACCCGCTTTTATTCCAAAGATCAATATTGGTGGACAGGCCGTGAAATTCGCTACGAAACCATTGATGAATGGTGTGGTTTTGTAGATAAACATCGCAAGTACATTTACGAATGGGATATTGTGCGCTACAAAGTAGATTCTTCGAAAGACTACAAAAGTGGCGCGGTGCTATGGCAGGAAAAGAACAAACGATTCGGCATTCGCGATTTAGACGAAAACAACTTTTTCCCGCTTAAAGCGGAAGGGCTTTCTCTATTTGATTTTAACGAACTCGAAGTCTATTCGCAACTCTACCTCAATCCAGATATTTTGGAAGAGTGGGGTTTAGAAGACAGCTGAATGTCAATTTTGTGAATTATGCAGAGTTACGACTAGCGTTAATGTTGCCGTACAACGAGCGCGTCACAATCTTTTCAAAGCCCTCTTTACCTTCAGAATCTAAAGCAATTTTTTGCAAAGCATATTGCTGAATTACCAATAATGGAAGTACAATGCGCTCGCGTATGCGAATGGAATTCTTTGTAATTGGTTCTTCCTCCATGATGGTTTTGTAACCACTTACTTCCAACATCATTTCTTCTGCCAGATTGAATTCATCAAACAGTATTTGCCAGAAATCACCAAAGGTTTCATCGCGTTTCATGTAGCTCGTTAGTTCGAAACGGCATTTGTAAACACTCGCCATACTGTTTAAAATAAGCGCTTTAAAGAGTGGTGTAGTCTTAAACATCTTTTTAAGTTCCTTCATGTGCCCTTGTTGTTTCAGA
>Ga0102887_1001654_pt1 | contig 9945 bp, 9 predicted proteins | sample Colrivmet1550B02_FD_84504 | JGI IMG/M metagenome (GOLD analysis project Ga0102887, IMG submission 84504) | Estuarine microbial communities from the Columbia River estuary - metaG 1550B-02 | ecosystem: Environmental > Aquatic > Marine > Intertidal zone > Estuary | place: USA: Columbia River Estuary...
ATGTTTTAGGTTTTGATGTTCCAAAAACTGATGATGAAATTTTCTCTATTGAGGGTATTCCTTGTTGCATGGAAAAATCGCATCAGATTTATGTATATGGAATGGAGATAGATTGGCAAGGTGGTCTGAATAGCCGTGGATTTACTTTTAAAAATCCGAATGCTTCTAGTACCTGCGGATGTGGTACTTCATTTGCGGTTTAAAATTAGTTGAAAAAATACATCATTCTCGCTCTCTATCGCGAAGCTCATAAAAAAAGGCCCTGATTACTCAAGGCCTTTTTTATATCAATTCAATGTTGAATTATTTCTTTTTCTCTTCACGACCTAATGGGCGTGTTTTTGCAAAGTCAACTAGTACGGGTGCCGCAACAAAGATAGAAGAGTAAGTACCTGTGATAACTCCAATTAACATTGCGAATGCAAAACCTCTTGTTACTTCTCCACCAAAGATGAATAAGATTAAAATAGTAATGAACACGGTTAAAGAAGTCATAATAGTACGACTCAATGTTTGGTTAATGGCTTTATTAATGATAGTAGCATTATCTACACCTTTCATTAATTGGCTGTCCTCACGAATACGGTCATATACAATTACAGTATCGTTCATAGAGAAACCAATTACGGTTAATATAGCTGCAATAAAGTGTTGGTCAATCTCTAATGGGAATGGCACCACTTTTCTTAAGAAACTAAATACGATTAAAGTAACAAATATATCGTGCAATAAAGAGAAGATAGTTCCTAAAGAATATCTCCAATCACGGAAACGAATAAAGATGTATAAACAAATTGCAATTAAAGCAAAAATGGTTGCTTTCGTAGCACCTGCTTTTAAATCATCAGAGATAGTAGGTAATACTGTTTGAGAACTTTGCTTATACTGAGAGTCGAACTCTTTTAAAGAAGTTCCTGCAGGTAATTGCTTCTCTAAACCTTTGAATAATAAAGCTTCTACTTCTTGGTCAATATTATTGCCTTGTTCTTTAATTTTATAAGAAGTGGTAATATTAATTTGGTTCTTAGAATCTACTGTTTTAATTATAGGAGACTCGCCAAACACTTTTTTCAAGTCTTCTCTTACTGTTTCAATATTCACCGCTTTGGCAAACTTAATAGTATAACTTCTTCCTCCAGCAAATTCAACACCTTCGTCGAATCCGTTAAAGAAACTAGCAATACCCATTACTAATACAACAGCAGATAACATATAAGCATACTTTCTGAATTCAATAAATTTGAATGATGCATGCTTAAAGATACCTCTTGAAATTTTAGTGAAATATTCGAAGTGTCTGTTTTTGCTTGTGTAGATATCGGTAATTAAACGAGATACTAAAATTCCGCAGAATAAAGAAAGTAAAATACCAATGATTTGCGTTGTAGCGAAACCAAGTACTGGACCTAAACCAAAGTAAGCTAAGATACAAGCTGTTAATAGGGTAGTAACGTGTGCATCCAATACTGGAGACATAGAACGTTTGTAACCATCTGTGACAGCCAACTGATAACTTTTTCCTTTTGTTAATTCCTCTTTAATTCTTTCAAATATAATTACGTTGGTATCGACCGCCATACCAATAGTTAATACTAAACCTGCAATACCAGGTGCTGTTAAAGTAAAACCTAAGGCGCTTAATATACCAATAGTGAAAAGTAAGTTTAATACTAATGCAATGTTCGCTACCCATCCACCTGTGTTAAAGTATAATAACATTAAAGCGAAAATGACAAGGAAAGATATTCCAAATGCCATCGCACCACCTTGAATAGAAGCCAAACCTAAAGTTGGACCTACTAATTGCTCTTGTACAATTTTAGCAGGCGCTGGTAATTTACCACTCTCTAAAATTTCAGCTAAGTCTTGTGCTGTTTTTAAAGTATAGTTTCCAGAGATAGAAGAGTTACCTGTAGTAATAGCATCATTTACATTCGGCGCTGAATAAACAATATTATCAAGTACAATCGCAAGAGGCTTACCTACATTTTTAGATGTCATCTTAGCCCAAATGCTGGTACCTAATTTATCCATATTCATTTTGATGGCTACCTTTCCTCTTTCATCAAAATCTTGTGCTGCATTCGCAACATGGTCACCTTCTAATTCTGCTTGACCATTATCTAAAGTTTTAATAGCATAAATAGGAACTACATCTTTGCTTTTAGGATCTTCGCTTTCATTTTTACCATACATAAATACCAAGTTCGATGGGAACTTAGATTTTACTTCTGGCATGGCTAAATAGGCGTTTAGTTTACTTGTATCAGCTTTGAAAGTGTACCCAATTTCAGCAGGGTAAATAGATTGACCATTTTTTCCTTGATAAGGCTGCGTAAACTGAACCATTTTTAATAAAGGATTTTTATTAAGGTTCAATTTAGAAGTATCTGCTTTTACTAAACTCGTATCTGAAATTCCATTTAAACTTGCTTCAATAGCTTTATCGGCAGCAACAATTGCATTTTGAAGATCTCTGTTCTCAAAAGTATATACTTCAAAGAATTGTAGGTTAGCCGTAGATTGTAAATATGAACGTACACGCTCTTTATCGTTCACACCTGCTAATTCAATATTGATAATACCTTTAGCGGCATCCGGATTGATATTAGGAGAGGCTAGACCAAAGCGGTCAATACGCGTTCTTAAAATACGGTATGTATTATTGAAAGCCTGTGTAGATTGTTCTTTTAAGTAAGTAACGGCTGCGTCATCAGTAGCGTCGAACTTTAATTTGCCATTACTTCTTGCAGCAAATAAAGGGGCTAATTTACCCGTTGGGTTAATAGTTGCATATTCATCTCTGAATAAAGAAATTAAGTCGGCACGGCTGTTCGCTTTTTTCTGAACTGCATTGTTTAAAGCAGTATTGAATGAAATGTCCTTGGTATAGTTGGCGAGTGATTTAATTAAACCATCTAAACCTACTTCCATGGTGACACTCATACCACCTTGTAAATCAAGGCCTAGCATTAATTCTTTTTCTTTAGCAGAAGCATAAGTGGTTAAACCAAAAGCCAATTTACTGTCTTTGGTACTGTCTAATAACTTCTTATAATAAGCTTTTTGAATATCGTTTAAGCTATCGTTGTATAATAACTGCTCTTCTTTATTAGAAGGGTATACTTGATCTGCTTTTGGGAACTTCTTCACCCATGAACTAGCTTTCGCTTCCATGGCTTTTTCGTGACTTCTTACGAACCAAGTAAATGACAATTGATAAAGACAAATTAAAATAAGCGCAATGGTAAAAAAGCGCACTAATCCTTTGAGTTGCATAATAGTGTGGTTAACTGATTTTTAGTCGGCAAATATAATGGAAACGGGCCAAAATAAAGGCTAAAAAGCCATTATTTTACCTTCGATAGGCTTACATCAAAGTACAAGGGGGCGTTGCCTGGAATCTCGCCACTTCCTCTAGATCCATAACCTAATGTAGATGGTATAAGGATTTTGATTTGGCCGCCTTCACCTATTAAGGGAAGGGCTACTTGCCAGCCTGGGATAAGGTTATTTAAAGGATAAGTGATAGTACCGCTATCAAAGGTCTTATCGTTCATTAATTTACCTGTATAAGTAACTGTAATTGTGCTAGTTAGCCTAGGTTTATTGCTATTTCCTGCAGTAATTATTTGATATAAGACGCCAGATGGGTCTGATACATAGGTAATATTATTCTTTTTTGCATAGCTAATCATTTGGTCAGCTTCACTAGCCGAAGACTTACTACAGCCCATTTGGCTAAATGTTCCCACTATGACAAGGGTTGCGATGGTTAAATTGCGAAAAATGAGGGTTATTGGGGTTTTGGAATTCATTAGATTCATTAGGTTCATTTTTTATTTTTTAAGTGCTTGAGTTCATTAAATCTTTGTTCATTCATCTCGGAGGTAAATTGCTGGTAGAGCCATGCAAATCCAAAAGAGAATAGTACAATAGCAATCATAATCCATATTTCATTACCCCTCATATTGGCTACCATACTGGCCCTTTCATACCAGCCCGTTTCTGAAATGATTAGCATCAGAAGCCCTAAGCTTAATCCAAAACTTAAACCTATTAAAAAAGGTTTGCGTTTATAATGGGCTAGGGTTCTTTCTTTTTCCCATTGTAGGTAGAACTTTTCTTCTTCCGGGCTAATCATAGGCGAATTTATGCATTGATTCTTAAATTAGACATTCATTGCTTACATTTAATTTTCAAAAGCATCTTGATGAACCTTCCAATATGCCTTGATTCACAAAAAATTAAAACTTGATTATGAAATCTTTTTTTACAAAATGGGGGCTGACGCTTAGCTTAGTCATTATTTCAATTCATTTTATTGCCCAATATTTAGGGGAAGAATATAAAGTTGTGGAGGCGATTAGTAAAGCCTTGTTTTTGCCCTCGCTGATGATGTATTTATATGTTCAGCCGAATATATCTAATAAGCCTGGAAAGAATTTAGTGATGTTAGGTTTATTCGGTTCTTTTTTAGGCGATGTGTTTTTAATTTCAAAATCTCTTTTTATACCAGGTATGGTTGCCTTTATGTCAACCCATGTTGTTAATATTATTTTTTTTAGTAAAATATATAGTTTGAAGCAGCCTAAATCAACAATATTAAAAGTTTCAAGTTTTATATTGCTTAGCTTTTGTTGGTTTATTTATTTTCAATTAAGCACTGCCATAGGACCCTTAATTTATCCCATATTAGTATACATGGCGCTCATTTGTTCAGCTGCATTAATGGCTATTCATATTGCTAATCATAAGCCCATCAAAATTATTGCCAATAATTATTGGATACCAGGCATGTTATTTTTTATAACATCTGATGCTGTTTTAGCATTTAATAAATTCGATTGGTCTATCAATTCACCTATACCGCATATTGGTTTAATTATTATGGTTACTTATGGATTAGCGCAGTTTTTATTAGTGAAAGGATTTCAAATGTATTTTACAACTGCATCTAAAGAAGCCGCATAAAAATAGAGTAGCTATGTATTTATTTAAAATTAAATAGAGCTTAACTTATATAAACTACATAAAAAAAACCTCCTCGAAATATCGAGGAGGTTTTTTTTATTACTTGATGCGATAAAATCGCTTTCAATATTAGTAACCCATTCCGCCCATATCAGGACCATGTCCGCCACCTTGTGGCGCTGCAGCTGGAGCTGGTTTGTCAGCAATCACACACTCTGTTGTTAACAACATAGAAGCGATAGAAGCTGCATTTTCTAAGGCAACTCTTGTTACTTTAGTAGGATCGATAACACCTGCTTTGAATAAGTTTTCGAAAACTTCTGTTCTTGCATTGAAACCAAAGTCGTCTTTACCTTCTTTGATTCTTTGAACAACAATAGAACCTTCGATACCACTATTCTTCACAATTTGACGAAGAGGTTCTTCAATCGCACGACGTACAATTTGAATACCAGTTGTTTCGTCTTCGTTAGCACCTTTTAATTTATCTAAACTTGCTACTGCACGAATGTAAGCAACCCCACCACCTGGTACGATTCCTTCTTCTACTGCAGCGCGTGTTGCGTGTAAAGCATCGTCTACACGATCCTTCTTTTCTTTCATTTCAGTTTCAGTAGCTGCACCAACATATAATACGGCAACACCACCACTTAACTTCGCTAAACGCTCTTGTAATTTTTCTTTATCGTAATCAGAAGTTGTATTTTCAATTTGCGCTTTAATTTGATTTACACGCGCAGTGATATCTGCTTTTTTACCTTTACCACCCACGATAACAGTATTGTCTTTATCGATTGTGATAGAAGATGCTTGACCTAAATAAGTTAAGTCTGCGTTTTCTAATTTGAAACCTTGCTCTTCAGAGATAACCGTTCCTGCAGTTAAAATAGCAAGGTCCGTTAACATTTCTTTTCTGCGATCACCAAAGCCTGGCGCTTTAACAGCAGCTACTTTAATAGTACCACGTAATTTGTTTACTACTAATGTTGCCATTGCTTCACCTTCTAAGTCTTCAGCAATAATTACTAATGGACGACTTGTTTGTGCCACTTTCTCTAAAATATGTAAGATGTCTTTCATCGCTGAAATTTTCTTATCATAAATTAAGATATAAGGGTTTTGCATTTCAGCTTCCATCTTTTCGCTATTGGTAACGAAGTAAGGAGAAACGTATCCACGATCGAATTGCATACCTTCTACTACATCTACTGTAGTATCCGTTCCTTTCGCTTCTTCAACAGTGATCACACCTTCTTTACCCACTTTGCTCATTGCAAGGGCAATTAATTTACCAATTTCATTATCGTTGTTGGCAGAAATAGAAGCAACTTGCTCAATTTTCTTAGCGTCGTTACCAACTGCTTGAGATTGTGCTTTTAAACTTGCAACTACTTTTTCTACTGCTTTATCAATACCACGTTTCAAATCCATTGGATTTGCACCAGCAGTAACGTTTCTTAAACCTTCGCCAATAATAGCTTGTGCTAAAACAGTGGCAGTAGTAGTACCATCACCCGCTTGATCAGCGGTTTTGCTTGCTACTTCTTTTACCATTTGTGCACCTATATTTTCGATAGGATCTTCTAAGTCAATTTCTTTGGCAACAGAAACACCATCCTTAGTAATAGAAGGTGATCCGAATTTCTTTTCAATAACAACGTTACGACCTTTTGGTCCTAAAGTTACTTTTACGGCGTTGGCTAAAGTGTCAACTCCTTTTTTCATTTTATTTCTCGCTTCTAAGTCGAAAAAAATCATTTTAGACATATAAACTTATTTTATTTCGTTAATTAATAGTTCTACTTACTTTAACAATTATACAATTGCTAAAATATCGCTTTCGCGCATGATCAATAAATCTTGACCATCAATTTGAATTTCTGTTCCAGCGTATTTGCCGTATAAAACGTTATCGCCCACTTTTACAGTTACGGGTTCGTCTTTTTTACCTGTTCCAGCAGCAAGTACTACACCACGTTGTGGTTTTTCTTTTGCAGTATCAGGGATGATGATTCCTCCAGCTGTTTTTTCTTCTGCAGCGGCAGGCTTAATTATTACTCTGTCATGTAGAGGAGTAATGTTTAATTTCTTAGCCATACTTTATCGTTTTTTGTTTATTAATAAATATTATACTTCCATTACATCGATAACCGTGCCACTGCAATTTTTTCCTACCGAATAGGTCAAATTTTCAGTTTATTCGTTTTTTCAGCGTAAGGGAAGCAAATCTATGCCTAAAATTGCATGATACGCAAAGGATTATGGTAAAAAATGTCAGTTTTTACCAATAATTTTAGATAGATTTGCAGCCGCTTAGCTCTTATACATATGATGAACCGAAGAAATATTAGAATCAAAGTAATGCAGGTGCTGTATATGGTTGAAAATCAAAACCAAGGCAGTCCCGGCTCCCTACTTCAGAAGGAATTTGACAAAACGCGTAATTTGTTCGTTTTCCTTGTTCATCTTGTACACCAAGTAGCCTTGTATGCCGAAGTAGAGGCAGGGCAGAGAGCCTCCAAAAATTTACCCAATCAAGCCGATTTATCCGTTAATATTAAGTTAGCTGGCAACAGTATTGTCTGGCAAACCATTGAGTCGGAGAAATTCAAAAAAGCATTGGCCCTCGTAAATCCTGCTCAGTGGGTGGACGAGGACATCGTAAAAACCTTGTTTAGAAACCTATCTGAATCAGCTATTTATAAAACTTACATTGTAGAAGAAGGAAGAGACAAGGCCAAAGAGAAAGAGATACTTAAATATATATTCGGCACCCTTATTTTAGAGTCGGATAATATTTTAGAATATATAGACGAGCGTTTTGCGAACTGGGAAGACGAGGGAGATATGATGGTGGGCTTTATTTTGGATTATTTACAAAAGCCAGGCAGCATTGATTTTCTAGATTTAGTGGGCGATGAGAAAATGAAATTCGCTACTGAATTACTAGATACAGCTATTGATAAAAAAGGATACACCGAAGAAGTGATTAAGCCTAAATTAAATAATTGGGACCCAGAACGTATAGCAGTGATAGATATGATACTACTTCGTTTGGGCGTTTGTGAATTATTGTATTTTGATACCATACCTACCAAGGTGACTATTAATGAATACATTGATTTAGCCAAGGACTATAGCACCGAACAAAGTGGTCATTTTGTAAATGGCATATTGGATAATATACATAAAGAGTTAGTGGGTTCCGGAAAAATTCAAAAAATAAGCCATAAGGCCAAATAGTTTCTTTGCATTATATTTGCTAATAATTATAAATAAATTAAAATGACACAAATTTTATTACAAGCACCTCAAGGTGGCGGTACTTTTCAATTAGTGATGTTAGGTGGTATCATACTAGTATTCTGGTTCTTTATGATTCGTCCACAAGCTAAAAAAGCAAAAGAGCAAAAGAAGTTTATTGACGATATTCAAAAAGGAGACAAAGTAGTTACTATCGCAGGTATCCATGGTACTGTGAATAAAGTAAACGAAGACAATACAATTCAATTAGAAGTAAGCCCTGGTTCTTACTTGAAAATTGAAAAATCATCTATAAGCTTAGAGTGGTCAAAAACCAACCCTAAATAATTATATTGGTTTGATTAAAAAAAGTCCGAAATTGGGGTAACTAATTTCGGACTTTTTTATGTCTAAGATGATCGGACTTACGGGGGGAATAGGTGTAGGTAAAACCATTGTAGCAAATTTATTTGCGAACCTAGGCGTGCCTGTATTCAATGCCGATGAAACGGCGAAGCAATTAATTCAAACAAGTCCTGAAATTAAAACGGCCCTCATTCAACAGTTCGGAGAGAAGGTTTATGAAAATGGTATTTTACAAAAAGCTTATTTGTCTTCCATTGTTTTTTCCGACGCGCATCAGTTGGCCTTATTAAATTCAATTGTACATCCTATTACTATTCAAGCTGCTTGGGACTGGGCCAAATTGCAAACAGCCCCTTATGTGATTAAAGAAGCGGCTCTTTTATTTGAGTCAAATGCAGTGGAAGGTTTAGATTTTGTCATTGGAGTAACGGCGCCTATGTCTTTAAGAATTCAGAGAATTATGCAAAGAGATACTTGCACAAAACAAGAAGCTGAAAAAAGAATGCATCATCAAATAAGTGATACGATTAAAATGAAATTATGTGATAAAGTAATTGTGAATGATGAGATACAATTATTAACGCCACAGGTTGTAGCTATTCACGAATTTATACTGGCTTCTGTAATTTAAAGCAGGCTCTTTTTAACCTTCCATCAAAATCAAAGGGGGTAGTAGCCTTGGTAATATCTTTAATGAGTTTGGTGTGAATAGTTTCCGCTTCTAATTTGAAGTGAGAAAAATTAGTACTAAAATATAAGATACCTCCTGGTTTCATGGCGCGTAGTACATCATTGATTAATTCAACATGGTCTCTTTGAATATCTAATACATCCTTCATTCTTTTGCTATTGCTAAAAGTGGGAGGGTCCATGAACACTAAATCGTATTTATTAGCAGGCAAGGTTTTTAAATACTGCTTTACATCGGCGTGAATAAACTGGTAAGCGACTTTATTATTTAATTTATTCAAAGCAAAATTATCTTCACTCCAGGCTAAATAGGTTTTAGATAAATCAACAGAGGTAACGGTTTTAGCGCCTGCTGCTGCAGCGTAAACAGAGAATGAACTGGTATAAGAAAATAAATTTAAAAACTCGGTGCCCTTGCACTCTGCTTGCACCATTTGTCTTGTAATACGGTGGTCTAAAAACAAACCAGAATCTAAGTAGTCGGTAAGGTTTACTTTAAACTGTAAACCATTTTCATTCACTGTAATTATTTTTGAAATAGGCAGGGTTTCTTCTTTCTCGTACTGCTTTTCTTTATGATCCATTCTCTTGCGCACCCTTAAGTACATATTTTCAATGGGTAAACCCGTAATAGTAGCAATACAGTTTTTGGTTTCGCTTAACCAAGTCTCA
>Ga0102887_1001671_pt1 | contig 9899 bp, 4 predicted proteins | sample Colrivmet1550B02_FD_84504 | JGI IMG/M metagenome (GOLD analysis project Ga0102887, IMG submission 84504) | Estuarine microbial communities from the Columbia River estuary - metaG 1550B-02 | ecosystem: Environmental > Aquatic > Marine > Intertidal zone > Estuary | place: USA: Columbia River Estuary...
AATCGCAAATTTTTCAGCACCACTTCCAGCGAGCATCACGTGTGGCGTGTCTTCCATTACTTTTCGAGCAACAGAAACGGCATGTGTAATATTGCGTAAAAAAACAACCGATCCACAATCGCCATTTTGATTCATAATACAAGCATCGAGAGTTACATTTCCATCTCGGTCGGGTAACCCCCCTTTGCCTACAGATTGTCCTTTTTCATTAGCTTCTTCTACGCGACAGCCTTGTTCTACAGCGTCTAGCGCAGAGCCTCCATTTTGTAAAACGTCCCAGGCTTTTGCAGTGGCATTTTTCACATCCCAGGTAGCAATAACAAGTGGGAGTGAAGCTTCCTCCAAAGTATCACCAACCCCTTTAGAAGTAGAGGTTTCAGCACAAGCAGTTAAGCTATTACCAATAGCTAAACCTAGTCCTGAAAGGGAGGCGTTTTTTAAAAACTTTCTTCGCTTCATTTTATTTACTAAGTGTAATTCCTTGATTTTTCAAGACACTTTTTGTTTTGAACGCATAAAACACGAGGTATACAAAACAGACTACAGCAATCCAATACGAAGATTGAATGCTAAAAATATCTGCTAATTTTCCTTGTAATGGTGGAATAATAGCCCCACCTAAAATCATCATGATTAAAAAAGCAGATCCTTGTGAGGTGTATTTTCCTAGTCCAGAAATACTCAAAGTAAAAATACATGGCCACATGATGGAGCAAAATAAACCTCCAGAAAGCAATGCATACAATGCCAATTGACCAGAAGCAAAAATGCCAATAAGCACTCCAATAACTCCTAAGGTGCTAAAGATTTTTAAAGAGGCAATAGGGTTGTCTTTTGCGATAAAGAATCCTCCAATTTGAATGGCAACACACACGCTAAATAATAAAATTTCTGAAGTAGAGTAGCTCCCAAAATTAACCAGTAAAATTACACCAAACGCGACATATGGCACCAAAATAAGCAACCATTTTTTAAGACCTTTACTTGGGTTAAAAACAGTGATGGCACCGACCCAACGGCCAATCATCATACCACCCCAATATAAGGAGATGAAGGGAGCAATTTCAGCATCATTCATTACTTTCAATCCTAGAGGGTTTAGGTTATTAATTTTATCAGCAACAGATTTTAAGAGTTCCCCCAAATTAGATTGAATAGTCACCTCGACTCCTACATAGGTAAAGATAGCGAGCATCCCTAAAACCAATTGTGGGTATTTCATGGCGCCCCATCCTTCTGGAGATTTGGAAGCACGTGTATTGGCAAAAAAGATACTTATAACAACAGCAAACAAAGCAATTAAAAGTAAATACAGACGTTTGTTTTCGAGGGCTTCCGTTGGAGCTTCTCCACCTGTATAGGTATTAAAAATCAACCCAAAACAAACAAAGATTACAACCGTTAATGCGATCAACATGTTTTTTGCTTTATTGGCAGGCTCAAACACTTCATTTGTTTTTGTGTTAGGTAATTTTTTAGAAAAATGAAATAGAGCGGCCGCAGCTAAAAACAAAGCACCCACACCCAAGTAGAGGTATTGAATGGTCGTTAGTTTTATCTCGTTATTTAGGATCATTTGATTCAGCTCATCTCCTGATAGCGGAGTAGATCCAAAAATAATAAACGCAATAACAATGGGTCCAATAGTGGTTCCAAATGAGTTGACACCCCCTGCGAGGTTTAATCGATGTGATCCCGTTTCTGGGTCGCCCAAAGCAATTGCAAACGGGTTTGCCGCTGTTTGTTGAAGCGAAAATCCAAGACCTACAATAAATAGGGCTAACAATACCAAATAAAACACGGAGGTATCTCCCTGATCAGCTCCGTTCACAAAAGGGTACATTAATAGGGCGCCAAGTGCCGAAATTAAGAGGCCATATACAATGCCATTTTTGTATCCCCAGTTATTAAGAATGTCTTTTTTTACAGAACTTGATAGCACAAATAGCAACAAGGCTCCTAAATAATAAGCCCCATAAAAGGCAAAATCTACCAATTGAGATTGAAATTGATCAATACTGAAATAGGTTTTACAAAAGGGAATGAAAACCCCGTTAGAAGCGGCAATAAATCCCCAAAAAAAGAAGACGGTGACTAAAGTTGTTAATGCAGAGTTGTTGTTTTTTGTACTCATGTTGTTAGTGGTTAGTTAATTGAAATCTCATCTGCAAAAAGCCAGCTTTTACCATCGTGTGGAAATCCTAAATGCCAATTAGGTAAAGTGCCGTATGTTTTTGCAATGAGTTTGATATATCGATATTGATTTGTATTCGTTTTAAATTCGATTGTTTTAATTTCAACTTCATCGCTCGGTGAAGGAGATTCTAATTGGAAGGTGTCAATACGTTTAAAATCAATACCATCTTTAGAACCATAACAGACCACCTTTGAAGGATAAAATATCCAGGAGCGTTGATCTTTTAAAAAATTAATACTTACCAAATTTATTGATTTTTGACGTCCTAAATCAACAATTGCGACTAAATCTTCATTAAAATATCCTTGCCAGGTTCCTGTTCTAAAATCAGTAGTTCCAAGGATGCCATCAATCAGGGCATCATTTCCACCAGCATTGTATTGATTAGCAAAATTGGTTTCCAGTTTTATGTTTATAGAGGGATCAATTTTAGTGAAATTTGTACTGATGACACTGCTTTTGACCTTGTTTTTTTCAGCATAAACATGCAGGGTTGCTGCCTCAGTGAGCTCAATGGGTTCTTTATATGTTTGATAATTGGAATCATCAACCTTGAAATAGAGAGTTGTTTTTGGGTCTACATTTCCAAGGCTTACGGCCGTTTTTGTTTTAAAAGCAATGTCTCCCTCCGAAATAAATGGAGCCGGTACAATCAAAAAGTCATCGATGGATGTGGTGGGTTCTGACCCTTTTTTAGTCGCCCATTGAGAGGGTTCGTTCGTCATAAAAAACTCTAAATCTCCTCCGCTCATAATTTCCGAATGGTAAAGAAAAGAGCGCTCTAGAAAGTCTCCGTTTAATTTAACCGAAGCTATATACTGATTGGCAGCACTCAAGTCGTAAGATTTTATAGAAAAGGTGTTTTGATTTTCGAGATGAATGGTTGCTGTTTCAAACAGGGGTTTCCCAATAATATAGGTATTGGAGGCGGGTGTTACAGGATAGAATCCCAAGGCACTAAACACATACCAAGCACTCATTTGTCCACAGTCTTCATTACCCGAAATTCCATCTGGAGAGTTTGTATATAATGTGGTTAAAATTTTATGAACTTTCTCCTGAGTTTTATAAGGTTTATTGACAAAGTTGTAAAGGTAAGCCATATGATGACTGGGCTCATTTCCGTGAGCATACTGTCCGATTAAACCCGTTATATCTGCTTGTTTTCTGCCAGTTGTTTCTGGATGCGCTAAAAACAGGGTGTCTAAATTCGTTTCAAATTGAGCTTTGGAGCCAAGCAAATTGATGTAGCCCGAAAAATCTTGAGGTACATAATTGCTGTATTGCCAAGCATTGGCTTCGGTATAATTAAAATTAACTTCGTGAGGATTAAAAGGTGCAAACCAAGTATTTCTAAACCGTCCACGCATAAATTGAGTCTCAGGGTCAAATACATTCTTATAGTTTTGCGCACGTTTAATGTAAGTTTTATAAACTTCTGAAACCCCAAGCTCTTTTGCCATTTGCGCCAACGCCCAATCGTCATACGCATATTCTAAGGTTTTTGACACAGACTCGCTTTCGTTCTCCATAGAAATGTAGCCAAGCGATTTGTAATCTGCCAGTCCTAACTTGCCTTGTTGGGCACTGTGTTGCATCGCGTTTAATGCTTTTTGAGCATCATACTTTCTAATGCCTTTCATAAATGCATCTGCAATCACTGAAACGGCATGGTAACCAATCATGCAGCCAGTATAATTAGCCGATAAATCCCAAATAGGCAAGATGCCACCTTCGTCAAATTTAGCTAAAAGGGTGTTGATAAAGTCATTGGTTTTTTGAACTTCAATAAGTGTGAATAAGGGGTGTGTAGCTCTATAGGTGTCCCATAAAGAAAAGACAGTGTAATATTCAAATAATTTTGTTTGATGAATTTTTTGATCCATCCCACGGTAGCGACCGTCTACATCTTGATACAAGTTTGGTGCAATCATGGTATGGTAAAGCGCCGTGTAAAAATTTGTTTTGTGATCGATATTATTAGAGGTTACAGCGATTTTATTGAGTTTGGTATTCCATTCATTTTGCGCTTCTTTTTTAAGTCTTTCAAAATCGAAATTCTTAATCTCTTCGTTCAAGTTTTGTTTGGCACCAGTTTCATCAACGGCACTAATGCCAATTTTTACATGTACAGGGGTATTAGATGGATTGTCAAATTCAATGGCTGCTTTTTTACTTTCAAATTTGTAATTTTTTTTGCCAATGGCTTTATCTGAAAGTTCATAGGAAATTTTTTTAATAGGGTGTGAAAACTGTATATAGTAAAACAGCTGTTGATTTTCGGCCCATGCTTTTGAATGTCGATAGCCACTCAAAGAATAGGCATCTATTTTTTGAATTTTATAATCCAATAACTGGTCCCGATGTGCTAAGTCTAAAATCAAAAATTGATTTTCTGGAGATGCATACTGGTATTTATGCATACCACTTCGCTTGGAAACCGTAAGTTCTGCATCGACATTAATACGGTCCAAAGCAACTTTGTAATAACCGGGCTCAGCGATTTCATTCTCATGAGAAAAGAGTGTTTTGTAGCCTTCTTTGCCATCACTTCCGTTATTAAAAATCACTTTATTAGAGGGCATTAATAAAATATCCCCATAATCAGAAACACCTGTGCCGCTTAAATGTGTGTGAGAAAACCCATAAATATAAGTATCACTGTAATGATAGCCAGAGCATCCGTCCCAACCATCTAGACGCGTATCTGGACTTAATTGCATCATTCCAAAAGGGAGCGTTGCTCCCGGAAATGTGTGCCCATGACCGCCAGTTCCGATAAAAGGATTTACAAACGACAAGAGGTTTAAAGACTCTTTTGGTAAATCTTTTGACGGATTTATGCAATTAAAGACACTTATAAATATTAAAAAACTGTAAAATTTAAAAGTCATAATATGAACTAGAAATATACTAAAAAAATATAAATCTAAAAGTATAGTTAAATTAGAATATTAATTCTAATATCATATGCTTTTGTTTTACTTTTGCCGCTGATTCAACCTCATATGACACGATTAATAATTTTTATAATTCTTGTACTCGCTCTCGATTTTTATGCCCTTCAAAGTTTTAGAAGTGTGGTTAGAAACCCATGGGTAACTTATGGGTATATAGCGATTTCTGTTGCGGTCTTCGGAAACATGGTCTATCAGGGACTCACGCTTGATCGAAGTTCAGGAATAAACTCTGGATTTTATTTAGCATTTGCGGTATTCGTTCTCGTTTATGTACCTAAATTAGTACTTTTGATTTTTATGTTTGGCGAAGATGTTTTTCGTTTATTTGAAGCCGGAGTTAATTATTTTGTTTCTAAATCAGATGAGAGCTCGGCATTGTTTAGTTCTCGACGTAAATTCATTGGACAATTGGCCTTGGGCATCGCAGCCATTCCATTTATCTCGATTTTATATGGAATTACTAAAGGGAAATATAATTTTAAAGTTTTAAAATACACACTTGAATTTGATGATTTACCAGTTGCTTTCGATGGGTATCAGGTCACACAAATCAGTGATATTCACAGTGGCAGTTTTGACAATAAAGAAAAAATCGAATATGCGGTGAGCCTTGTAAATGAACAGGCGTCCGATGTGATTATGTTTACAGGTGATATGGTAAACAGTAAATCCAAAGAAATGCGTCCGTGGAAATCGACGTTCTCCAAATTGAAAGCTAAAGATGGTGTATTCTCAGTTTTGGGAAACCACGATTATGGTGATTATACACGTTGGCCTTCTGATGAAGCAAAAGCAGAAAACTTTCAGGAATTGTTGGACATTCAAAAGGATATGGGCTTTGATTTGTTGAGAAATGAAAGTCGATTTATTAAAAAAAATGGCGATCGTTTGGCAATTATTGGAGTTGAAAATTGGGGGAAAGGATTTAAGCAAAAAGGCGATTTGATTCTTGCATCTTCAAAAGTGGAGCCCAATGATTTTAAAATCCTTTTAAGCCATGACCCTTCACATTGGCAGTACGAAGTTGTAAAAGACCCAAACCATTACCATCTGACTTTGAGTGGTCATACCCATGGGATGCAGTTTGGCATTGAGATTCCAGGAATTGTCAAATGGAGTCCTATTAAGTGGCGCTATAAGTACTGGGCAGGCATCTACGAAAAGGCCGGTCAGTACATAAATGTGAACCGTGGATTTGGATTTTTAGCCTTCCCTGGGCGGGTTGGTATTTGGCCAGAAATTTCCGTTATAACGCTAAAAAAACGGATAAATAACACTTAAATCCTAGAAAATGTTATATTTACGCCAAAATTATACTTATATTTATTTTAGATGTGGGTATAAATAAGTATCATTATCATTGAAATTTGGTACATAAATCATCATGATATGTCAAAATTTGGAGAATTAATAGATGTTGAAATTCCAGTATTGCTCGAGTTCTTCACAGAATGGAGTGACGAATCTGAAGCGATGCATGACGTACTCAGAGATGTTGCTGCAGCAATGGGAGATAAAGCCCGAGTGATAAAAATTGATGTTGAAAAAAATCAAGACCTTGCAGAAGCACTTCGTATCAAAGGCTTGCCAACCCTTATTATTTACAAATCAGGTGATATGAAATGGCGCCAGAGCGGTGAGCTTGATGCCAACACAATTATTGGAAGGATCCAAGAGTATGTGTAATTTCTTATAATTCCACAATTATTAATTAAAGGTCGTCCAAGACCTCATTCTCTATTTGAGTTTCTTCTTTCTCTTCTAATTCACCAGTAAATAATCTAAGATAGCTATTGAATTTTTCCATTTCAGCCTTAATAAAGGTCTCTGTTTCATAAAATCCAGTGATATCTACTAAACCTCTATAGCGTTCAATGTCATTGTAAATAGTTTGAATGTGCTTTGATTGGTTATACTCAGAAAGTGTGCTGTAATAAGTTAAACTTTCCTGGTATTTCGCACTCACCTCCAAATATAGATCTCGTGCCTTTTCGTTAGCCTCTAGTTCATAATAAGCACCGATATAAGGTTCTAGCAACGTATAATATCCAAAGAGATCTACAGGCATTTTTGCCATCGCTAAATCCGCAATTTCCTCTGCTTTTTCTAAATCTCCATCTTGAATTAAAACTTCTATAAGTCGTGCTAAGTTTCCACGATAGGTCAAACTGTTTTTTCGTGTTTCAATATCGTGATACATTGTTGGGTCTCCATTGTTTCCCCAATCCCAATTTGTAACCATATCATACATTTTATCAGCATCAATACGACCCATATCAAATGGATTGTCTTTAGCTACTTCTGTTTTTATAGGGACCAACTTATAGACCAATCCGTCCAGTTGTAAATAGTCTTTCATCCAAATATAATCATCATCACCAAAGGCGCCACCACTAAAATAGATGGGGCGTTCCCAGTTGTTGTTGGCAATAATGTCCAACATTAATAAGCGGTTTTTATAAATTGCAGATCCTTTGATTCTAATATCAATATATGGTACAATTGAAGCAGAATCTTTGGCTTTCACAATTCCATTTCTTAAAACGGATTTTTTATCCACAGGAATTCTCACGTGTTCTGTAGGGAAGTAATTGGCATTTAAATCTTGTCTGCGTTGTCCACTGGTGTCATAGCCTTGTTGTTCAAGGATGTGTTTGTACTTGGCTCGTGGGTCATCATTTGTAATAAACCCTAAAAACTGATCAAGAGCTAAGGTATCTTTAGTCACCACTTCTTTAATCATATAATCTCGAGTACCCCATTTGTATTGATCATGTGTCAAGTTTGATGGTATCGGATCACTGTCATATGCCTTTCGTTTCATTTGATCGATGTACCAATCGACATTTAATAAACTTGTACAAACGACGCGGACATCTCTACGAACGCCTTCAATCTCTTGGGCATACCAAAGTGGAAACGTGTCGTTGTCGCCTATAGTAAAAAGAATAGCATTTGGATCACAAGATTCTAGGTATTGTACAGCCATAGCGTGGGCTGTTTCTCGTCCTGAACGGTCATGGTCGTCCCAGTTTTGACTTATCAAAATACCAGGAACAGCAATCAAACAGACCAAGCTTACAAGTGGTGCTAACAATTTTGTTTTTGAATAAGCACTTAATTTCTCATAAATCGCAAAGACCCCAAACCCAATCCAGAGTGCAAATACATAAAAAGAGCCTACTAAGGAATAATCGCGTTCACGAGGTTCAAACGGTCTAACATTGGTGTAAACCTGTATTGCAATTCCTGTGAATAAGAAAAACACAAGCATGATCCAAAAGAGTTTTTTGTCTCTGTTAAAGAGAAAAAATAAACCGATGAGCCCTAACAATAAGGGTAAAAAGTAGTAAGTATTTCGAGCCTTATTATTTAAAACATCACTTGGAAGATTCTCTTGAGAGATGCCTAAAACGTATGAGTCCACAACATTGACTCCACTGATCCAATTGCCATGTAAATCAAATCGCCCTTGAACATCATCTTGACGTCCTGTAAAATTCCACATAAAATATCGCCAATACATGTAGCCTATCTGGTAATCAAACAGGTAATAGATGTTCTTCAGCAGAGAAGGTTTTTGGATATCAATATAACGTCCATATTTTTTTAGAAAGTCGTTATAATCTTCATAGTCAACATCTCCTTTAGAAACAGAATCCTTGAAACTGCCCACTAAAGAACGCAAGTCGTTTTGCATTTGATATTCTGGCTTTATTGAGAACTCTAAAAATCCAGCATAAATCATATAATTTTCTGCATGTTCAGAACTCCACATTCTTGGTAAGAAAGAGGCATGTTCAGTGTTGTAGTTTTGTAAACCATTCTTATAATCGTTTACAACCAAATAGGTTCCAGAAACCTCATCTTTTTCATATTTTGGTTTGTCATCGATATAAGGTTGGTTTTCGTCCAAACCAGCATATTGATCTGTAAACTGAGGTCCATAAAACAAGTGTGTTTTTGGATACTGCTCTAAGTTATAATAAGCGAGGAGTTCTCGGGCACTTGAGGGGTTGTTTTCATTGACAGTCACATTGGCGTTGGCACGGATAGGAAGCATTAACCAAGATGAAAACCCAACAACTATAAATGTAACGCAAAGAAGTCCTGTGTTAAGATGAATAAAGCGTTTTTTTCTAGTGTACTTTAGTCCCCAAAAAACAAATCCGACCAATAAGATAAATGCAATGATGGATCCAGAATTAAAGGGCAATCCAACAGAATTCACAAAAAAGATTTCTAGAACACTAAAGTATCTCAGAATGTTAGGGGCTAGTAGCTTAAAAACAAATAATAAAATAGCGATACCTGCCAGGTTTGCTAAAATAAAATTCTTAATAGTTACTGTTTTATAGTTTTTGAAAAAGTAGATAAGACTGATCGCAGGGATGGTTAATAGCCCCATAAAATGCACTCCAAAAGATAAACCAACTACAAAAGAAATGAGGATGAGCCATTTATTGCCTCTGGGCGTAAACATTTCATTTTGCCACCGTAAGCCTAAATAAAACATGACAGCCAAAATGAGGGTAGCCATGGCATACACTTCGGTTTCTACAGCATTGAACCAAAACGAATCAGTAAACGCAAAGGACAAACTCCCCACAAAAGCGGCGCCTAAAATAGCAGTATTTTGACCTTTCGAAGATTCGTCGTTATTTTTAACCACTTGTTTGATAAGCAATACAATCGACCAAAACATAAATAAAATGGTGAAAGCACTGGCGGTTGCACTCATC
>Ga0102887_1001680_pt1 | contig 9868 bp, 10 predicted proteins | sample Colrivmet1550B02_FD_84504 | JGI IMG/M metagenome (GOLD analysis project Ga0102887, IMG submission 84504) | Estuarine microbial communities from the Columbia River estuary - metaG 1550B-02 | ecosystem: Environmental > Aquatic > Marine > Intertidal zone > Estuary | place: USA: Columbia River...
CTCGCATAACCTTGGGCTTGTTTTGGAAACCTGTGACCGCATCTGCGTAATGTATTCTGGTGAAGCGGTGGAAACCGGCAGAATTAAAGATGTTTTTGAAAAAATGCAGCACCCTTATACGCAGGCCCTTTTTCGATCTATTCCGCTGCCAGGGGCAAATAAAACAACCCGTCCATTGGTGGCTATTCCTGGAAATTTTCCACTGCCGCATGAACGGCCGCCAGGGTGCAATTTTGGGCCACGCTGCGACTATTTCCAAGAGGGGGTCTGTGATAGTTCGGCTATTGATATGGTCCCAATCGAAGGCCATGCGCTTCATTTAAGCCGCTGCAAAAGAGTTCAAAATATCGACTGGTCGCAACCTGCCAGTGCTTCAAGCGCAAATTCTAAGTCAGAGCTTGGGGATGTGATCCTCAAAATTGATAAGCTTAAGAAATATTATGAAGTTGCCGCCAATGCGCTTTTTGGCAGCGCAGGGGAAAAGCGTGTTGTCAAAGCGAATGAGTCAATCTCGTTTGAGGCGCGTGAAGGCGAAACTCTTGCGATTGTGGGAGAGTCTGGTTGCGGCAAGTCTACCTTTGCCAAAGTTCTCATGGGTCTGGAAACGGCGACAGATGGCCAAATTTTATTAGACGGAAACGATATTCAGCAAATTGCAATTGAAGATCGTAGCACTCAAACAGTTGCAGATATTCAAATGGTTTTCCAAAACCCGTTTGACACGTTGAACCCTTCTATGTCGGTTGGCCGTCAAATTATGCGCGCGCTTGAGGTTTTCAAATACGGCTCATCCGATACAGAGCGTTCGAACCGTATGCTTGAACTTTTAGATCTGGTGAAACTGCCCCGGGCTTTTTCGCAGCGGATGCCGCGCCAGCTTTCGGGTGGTCAAAAGCAGCGCGTAGGGATCGCAAGGGCGTTTGCGGGCGGCGCGCGGATTGTGGTTGCCGATGAACCGGTTTCGGCTTTGGATGTTTCAGTTCAAGCGGCGGTTACGGATCTTTTGATGGAGATCCAGCGCAACGAGAAAACGACGCTGCTCTTTATCAGCCACGATTTGTCAATCGTTCGCTATCTCAGTGATCGGGTCATGGTGATGTATTTGGGGCATGTGGTTGAGCTTGGGACCACAGAGCAAGTATTTTCGCCCCCCTATCATCCCTATACGCAAGCCCTGCTTTCGGCGGTTCCAATTGCCGATACGAGCGTTGAAAAGCAGAGCATCGTGCTTGAGGGCGATATTCCCTCTGCCATGGATCCACCCAGCGGATGCCCATTTCAGACCAGATGCCATTGGAAGGTGCATGTGGCAGATAATTTATGCGAAACAGAAATTCCAAAAAATCAAATTTTGGACAATGACCATCACATAAAATGCCACCTCAGCGATGCGATGCTGCAAAGAATGGAACCTGTGATCAAACTTGCGGCAGAATAGCCGGTTTCACGGTGTCTGCCAGTTTGTACCGCGGCGTTTCTTTTGCGATGGTCTGTTTGAAGCGCAGGGCGGCTTTGTCGAAATGGCATCTGGCGGTTGTGGTCTTGCTGAAGGTTAAAATAACCGTCCCGGCGATGATATAAAATATTGACCGTCAAAAAGCGATTAATGGGCTTAAGACGTTTTCAAGCATGACGGCTTAAATACAGTTTTGCATCGCATATATATAGGCGCTGTTTTTTTAACTGCGGGCCAACTTTAAGGCGATGACGTGCATCTGGAGCCGGCGAAAGGTCTTGCTCTGGCAGTAAATAAGAAATCTTTAAAGTCAAAACGCATTGCATGCTTGACGGGGCTTAAATTTATCACTCACTTTGAGATAATTATTTCGGGGTGTTCTGAATGGCATTTTACTTTGGATATGGATCGAACATGTCGACGCGATATCTCTCTGGCGTGCGCAATATCACGCCGCTGCGGAGCCAATCCAGCTATCTTGACGATTATGCCTTGGTGATGGGGCTGGTTGGGCCAAACTTTATTGAACCGAGTTTTGCCAATATAAAGCCCTGTAAAGGTGGTCGGGTCGAAGGGGTTGTTCACGAAATTACCGAGAGCGATATGGCGCGGGTGATCGCCTCAGAGGGCGAGAATTATGAGGTGATCGAAGCCCCGATCCGTTTCGCCGGTGAGACGGTTTTGGCCCAAACCTTGCGCTGTAAAAACGAGGTGAATGATGATCTGCCGACCTCGCGCCGTTATATGCGGATCCTGCTAAAAGCCGCGCGACAGAATAATTTAAGCGCCGGCTATATCGAAGCTCTGCAGCGTAAAAAAACCGTCTATTATCCAATTTTATCAGAAATCTTTGCCATTCGCGTCTATTTATGGGTAAAACGCCGGGCCAAAAAGCAGCGCGTGTAAAGGGTTTTAAAATGTCTGAAAGTGAAATTCTTCGAAAAATTGCCGTGATTTTCGTAACCGATGTGGTCGGGTTTAGCACGCTCATGGCGCAGAATGAGGAACTTACCCTGCGCAGTTTTCGCAGCTGTAAAGAGATTCTGGACAATTTGTTTGAAGAGCATAGCGGGCGTATTTTCAACACGGCCGGAGATTCTGTTCTGGCTGAATTTCCAAGCGCGGTTTCGGCGGTTATTTGTGCCGTAGAATTTCAAAAGCTCATCAAAGCGCGCAATGCCTCGGTTCCTAACGCGGCGCAGATGCAATTTCGCATCGGCCTAAATATGGGGGATGTCATTATTGAAGGCACCAATCTCTATGGGGATGGGGTGAATGTGGCGGCCCGCTTAGAGGCGTTATCGCAAGCCGGTGGCGTGTGCCTGTCAAAAAGTATTCATGACTTTGTTAGCCAGAAAGTGGATTTGGGCTTTCAAGATATTGGGGCGCAGCAGGTTAAGAATACCAACGTGCACGCGTTTGACGTTTCCATTGGCGGGTTGGCGCCGCGCCAGATCGCGCCAACGCCGCCTGCAATCGAACCCGTTGAGGCTGGCGCACCGCCCTCGATTGCCGTTTTGCCGTTTAAAAATATGAGCACGGATGCAGAACAGGAATATTTTGCCGATGGGGTGACGGAAGATATCATCAGCCATTTGGCTCTGTGGAAAACCTTTCCGGTGGTTTCGCGCAATTCAAGCTTTTCGGTGAAAGGTCTTTCGCTCACTGCGAGCGAAATTTCCGATAAGTTAAACGCCCGGTACTTGGTTGAGGGCAGTATACGAAAAGCTGGAAATAAGGTGCGGATCAGCGCCAGTTTAACCGATGCCTTAAAAGATCGCACGATATGGTCTGAACGTTGGGATCGCCCTTTGGATGATATTTTTGAAGTTCAAGATGAAATTTCGATCGCGGTTGCCCGGGCGATTGATCCTGAAATTCGCCGCCAATCTCGCGAAAATACTGAGCTATCAAAGCCGGAAAGCCTCACCGCGTGGGATTTGTATTTACAGGCCCTGCAAAAATATCACCGGCGTGATGCACCAGAGGGTATTTTGTCTTTATGCGATCAAGCGATTCAAGCATCGGTAAATTTTCTGGATCCCTATCTTTTAAAATGCAAAGTCTTGCTTCGCGAAAGGTTCAAGCCGCATAACAGAGAAAGGCGCGCAGAACTGTCTGCTCAGATCTTTGAAATTGCTTCTTATGTTGTGGGAAAAGAAGCGTCGAATGCTGGGGCACTTGCGATGATGGCCAGCTATTATTTTCAGCTCAATGATTTGGATAATGCCCGACATTACGCCCATGAAGCATTTGGCATAAACCCAAATAATTCTGCGGCAACGCGGGCCTTAAGCCTGACCGAAGCTTATGCTGGCAATATTGAATTGGCCTATGATTATTTTTTGAAAACCCAAGCGCTTGACCCCTCTGAGTGGCGTGAATGGCCGCAATTTGAGGTCAGCCTTCTGATGGTTTTGGGGCGCATGAATGAGGCTTTGGATAAAATAACCCGCGCGGTTGAAAACGATCCGGAGAATAATTTGCTTTTGGGTTTTAAAGTGGCTGCGCTGGGTAATTTAGACCGATTGGCTGATGCGCAGCAGGGTTTGGAAGCATTTTTGCAGTTGCGCCCGGATGTAACCTCATTGGCAGATTACGCCCCATTGCTTCCTGATTTTGTGGTGGAGGCCGTGTTGCAGGGCATGCAGAAAGCAGGGCTTAAACAATAAACAGGTGGCAGGTTCCCGCCGGTGAGGGTGGGCCAGCGGGCGTTTGGCACGGTTCTCGCAAGGTCATGGTGTAAGGTGAAGTGATCAAGGCCAGGTCGGGCGCTTGGCACGGCGCGCGCGGTGTCGCAGGATGGAAATGAACGAAAAGCTGATTCAAGAAACCGTACAATTGATCAGGCTGTCAGGTCATGTGATCGAAGGTCAGCTGATGTTTGAACCTTGGTCGGACCGCGCGATGCACTTCATTGATGGCTTGGCGCCGCAAGGATATTCTTTGCACATCAAGCTGCCCGAACCTTTAGAACAAGAGCTGATCGATTGGGCGCATAAAGATCGCCATATTTGGGCTTTGGCGCGTGGATATGTGCTGCGGATGGCAGCTGATAGGGTGTCAGTTGGGGCAGCAGCGCATGAATTTTCGCTTTTGTTGATGGGCGGATTTGAAAAGAAATGGCCGCGGGGGAAGAAAGAGAGTTTCTATCGGGATGATTTATTATGCATTTTGATTCAGTATTTAATCACCGCCCATAATATGAAAACGCGGGCCGTTTTTGGCAAAGAGCAAAGCGCTCCCGTGATCGTTTTTGAAGCATTTCAACGGTTGGGGTTTAAAGATCGGCTTAGCGCCAAAGACTACGCAAAAAGGTGGGACATCAATCGCAAGCGATCCAGCTATGCGACGGATTATTTCAAACGTAAGGCGCGTAATTTGGCCGAGTTGCTGCAGGCGAGCGGCTGGGCCTTTCAAGAGACATTGCCCGCCCCCGCCGTGCAGCCTGACCGGCCCGCCCCTGCTGATGAGGCGCGGGGCTCAGGTTGAGTTACCCTTCATTATTCGTGAAACAGGCCACCATCGCATCGGCCATATTCTGCAAAACAGCCTCATAGAGCCTGTGGTCCAAGGGCAGGCCTGCGCCAAGCGGATCCAGCTGTTTCAAGCGCACTGAAGTTCCGTTGATTAAATTGTCTAGAAGCTTCGCGTTATATCCCGGCTCGGCAAACACACAGCTGATTTTTCGATCTTGCATGAGATCCCGAATTGCCAAGATGCGCCCGGCACTCGGCGGCGCGGCGTGCCCATCTGAAATTGCACCTTGCGCGGCAAGCCCAAAGCGCGCTTCAAAATATTGGAAGGCATCATGCACGATTAAGAAGCGTTCCGCGTGATGCGGCGCCAGCTGATGCGCGATATTTTTGTTTAACAGCTCCAAGCTTGCTTTGGTCTTTGCGGCATTTGCATAATAGGCGCCCGCATTCTCGGGGTCTGTCTGCGATAATATATCCGCAATTTTATAGATCCAATGTATTGCGTTTTCTGGATCCAACCAGAAATGTGGGTCTAACCCAGAGTGGTCGTGGCCTGCATGATCCTGATGATCATTCCCGTCATGCGCTGCGGTGTTTTTGTGCTTTTCTGCATGATTATTCTCTGCATGCCCGTTGACTTTACCGGGGCTGTCATGTTCGTCATGTTCGTCATGTTCGTCATGTTCGTCATGTTCGTCATGTTCGTCATGTTCGTCATGTTCGTCATGTTCGTCATGTTCGCCTTGGTTTTCAAACAGGGCCCCTTTGCGAAATGATAATTGAACCACGCCCGCTTGTTCGCCTAAGGCCACCGCGATAGGCGCCTGTGCAAGAGAGGCTTGCGCCTTTTCCAACCAAGGGGTTAACCCTTCACCAATCCAAAAAATAATATCAGCCTGTCCAAGGTCGCGCCTTTGCGAAGGGCGTAGCGCGAAATTATGCGGAGAATCATTGCCACGCAGCAGAAGCTTTGGCGTGCCTACGCCCTGCATCACGCTGCTGACAAGGCTGAAAACTGGTGGGATATCCACGACGATATTTGGCACATCTGCCCGCACTCCGCTAGCGCTGACAAGCAGAGCGGTGGCTAAAATTGGTAATCGGCGCATAGGAGTCTTTCTTTGTAATATTATAACATCGTTCACTCTTTATTTGTTACAGAATAACATATCAAGAGGAATTGGCATTGGAATGCGCAAATTACTTTAGTACACAGGCAGGATGAATTTAGGATTCCACAAACACGATCATGCCGCCTGTATCAGCGAGGGGGTGGCCCGCGCGGATGCGCTTTGCGTTGAAGAGGGCGTTCAATTCACCCCAGTGCGAAAGCGGGTGTTAGAGTTGCTCTTGCAGGCGCATCGGGCGATGGGGGCGTATCAAATACTGGATCAGTTGCGCGAAGATGGCTTTAAGCATCAGCCGCCGGTGGCCTATCGGGCGCTTGATTTTTTGGTGGCGCGCGGCTTTGCGCATAAAATTGAAAAGCTGAACGCCTTTATTGCTTGCGCGCATCTTGGGTTGCACCACTCGCCAGCGTTTTTGATTTGTCGGCGCTGCGCGTCGGTTGCCGAAACGCGCGTGGATGAAACCCGCGGCCCGTTAAGCGATGTGGCGAACTCGGCAGGGTTTGTAATCGAAAAAGCGGTGATCGAAGCCGAAGGAATTTGTCCAAATTGTCTGACTGATCAACCGGAATGAGCTTGATTACGGCAAAAAACCTGAGCGTTGCGTTGAATGGCCGAACGGTTCTGCAAAACGTTGATCTCAGCATTTCATCGGCCGAAATCCTCACTGTTATTGGCCCCAACGGGTCAGGAAAAACCACCTTGCTGCGCAGCCTTATTGGCTCAATAACTCCGCTGAAAGGCGCTTTAACCCGGCAAGCTGGCTTGCGCATTGGCTATGTGCCGCAAAAGCTTCATATCGATGCGACCTTACCGCTGACTGTCAGCCGGTTTATGGCGCTGCCACGCCGGGTGCCGGCCAAAGATCTTGAGGCGGCGGCGGCGCAGGCGGGGCTGGGGCATGTTTCGCAGGCGCAGTTATCACAGCTGTCTGGTGGACAATTTCAGCGCGTTTTATTGGCGCGCGCGCTGTTATGCCGCCCGCAGCTGTTAATTTTGGATGAGCCGACGCAAGGTTTGGATCATTCTGGAGCAGCTGCTTTTTATCGGCAAATAGAAACGGTGCGGCAAAATACTGGCTGCGCAGTGCTGTTGGTGAGCCATGATTTGCACGTTGTGATGGCGGCCTCTGATCGGGTGATTTGTTTGAACGGGCATGTCTGCTGCCAAGGAAGCCCAGAGCAGGTTGCCTCTAGCCCTGAATATCAAACGCTTTTTGGGGCCTCAACAGATGGTGCGATGGCGCTTTACCGCCATGAGCACGACCATGACCATGACCATGACCATGACGATCACCACGATCATCACCATAATGATCACCCGCGCGGGCCGGTTGCGACAGTTACGGGGCCAAAGGTTGCGCCCGATGCCAATGCCAAAGAGCTGGCCTGATGGAGATGTTTGACGCCTTTTTGGTAAGGGCGATCTTGGCGGGTGTGGCATTGTCTTTGGCGGCTGCGCCGCTTGGCTGTTTTGTGGTTTGGCGGCGGATGGCGTATTTCGGCGATGCCACAGCGCATGCCTCAATCTTGGGTGTGGCCCTGTCTTTGGCGTTTGCACTGCCGGTGTTTATTGGCGTTTTGCTGATTGCGCTTGCAATGGCGCTGGCGATTTCTGCGCTGCAGGCCCGCGGTCAAACATTAGATACGTTACTTGGCGTGATGGCGCATTCAACGTTGGCTTTGGGCTTGGTGACGGTGTCGTTTTTCTCGGATGTGCGGATCGATCTGATGGCCTATCTTTTCGGGGATATTCTATCGGTTGCTTGGTCCGATTTTCTGTGGATCGGCCTTGGTCTTTTCCTCGTGGTCGGGTTGCTTGGGTGGCGCTGGTCGGCCTTGCTGACCTGCACTTTGAACCGCGATTTGGCGCAGGCTGAAGGGATTAACCCCAAGCGTGAGCAATTGGTATTGACCCTGGCCTTGGCCCTTATTGTGGCGTTGGGCATTCAAATTGTCGGAGCCATCCTCATCGCGGCTTTGTTGATTATTCCAGCAGCTGCGGCGCGTAATTTTGCAAATACACCCGAAGCGATGGCCTTGATCGCGGCGGCGTTTGGTGCTTGTGCAACGCTTGGCGGTCTTGCGGCCTCATTGCATTGGGATACACCAACCGGCCCCAGCATTATTTGCTGTGCGGCGGCGTTGTTCTTTACATCAACATTGCTAGGCGCCTTGCGCGGGCGTGGTTTGTCTTAAGTAATGCCGCGCATCGCGCTGTTATTGATCCGCAGGGCTTTCGTTTGTCGTGGCAGGGCCCATCCGGTTGAACACATCCAGATCACGTATGGTGATCGCACCGGATAAGATGATCGATGTAATCACGGCCCAAAGCACCGCGGCGATCGCTGTGGTAATCCAAGCCTTCTTTTTCAAATTGTGATCTTCCGGCGCTCCGGCATGCGTGCCTGGCACGACCGTGCCAACATCGCCCTGCGTTTTGAGGCGAATGGGGATCACAACCAGAAAGGTTAAAAACCACAGAACGGCAAAGAGAACCAGCGCAGAGGTTATAGACATATTCGGTTTCCTATTCGCTACACTTGTTCAAGTTCAATCAAGGTGCCGTTGAAGTCCTTGGGATGTAAAAACAGCACAGGTTTTCCATGCGCGCCGATTTTTGGCTCGCCTTTGCCCAAAACCCGGCTGCCAGCCTCAATAAGTTGGTCGCGGGCTTTTCTAATATCGTCCACCTCATAACAGATATGGTGGATTCCGCCGCTTGGGTTTTTATCAAGAAAGCTTTGAATAGGGCTGGTTTCCCCCAAAGGATAAAGCAGCTCGATCTTGGTGTTTGGCAGCGTGATGAATACCACGGTGACGCCATGATCAGGCTCATCTTGGGCGGGGCCAACCTCAGCCCCTAGGGTGCTGCGATATTGCTCTGCAGCGCGTTCTAAGTCGGGGACGGCGATGGCCACATGATTGAGGCGTCCGATCATCTGAGCTCTCCTATCGATTGCGCAACCTTATGCGCTGAGAGTGGCGGCGGTGCAAGAGCCGCCCGCGCGTTCTGACTTGAATTAACCGCTTATTAGCCACCCTGAGGCAGGATGGTTTCAGAATCGCAGGAGGCGTGCATGAATTCATTGGATCTGGTAGAACTGACGCCAATGGGGCGCAACACTCGGCCCTTAATCGGAAAAACAGTTCTGATTGTCGAAGATAGCCGTTTTATCTGTGAAGCGGCGCGTTTGATGTGTTTGCACAGCGGTGCGCGATTGCGCCGCGCGGATAGTTTGGCGGCGGCGCGCCGGCATTTGAACGTTTACTTCCCCACAATCGTCATTATCGACGTTGGTTTGCCGGATGGATCCGGCCTTCAGTTGATATCAGAATTGGCGGGCGCATCTCCGCGCATTGGTGTGATTTTGGGCACCAGCGGGGATGATCTGATGCATCATCAAAGCTTGCAAGCGGGCGCGGATGGATTTCTTGCAAAACCTTTTGAAAACCTCTCTTGCTTTCAATCAACGATTTTGCAGCTTTTGCCCATCGAGCAAAAACCCAAAGGCCCGATTGTTCTGCAAGATGCGCCGGTCACGCCTGATTTGATTACCTTTCGCGATGATTTAGTGCAGGCACTGATCAGTTTGAAAGATTACCCCTCTACCAAGGAAGAAGGCTTTATCCGCAGTTTTTTAGCAGGGGTGTGCGCGGCCAGCGGCGATGATTTTATGCGAGAGGCCATAAAAACCGGCGATATTGATCAGCTCTGCGCAAAAATTGAACACCGCATTGGCCAGATCGCAATTCTATAAACCACGATTGTTAACATCGTGCGCTGCATATTGATGGCGCTTCTGC
>Ga0102887_1001686_pt1 | contig 9843 bp, 7 predicted proteins | sample Colrivmet1550B02_FD_84504 | JGI IMG/M metagenome (GOLD analysis project Ga0102887, IMG submission 84504) | Estuarine microbial communities from the Columbia River estuary - metaG 1550B-02 | ecosystem: Environmental > Aquatic > Marine > Intertidal zone > Estuary | place: USA: Columbia River Estuary...
AAAGGAATAAATTTTTCTAAGAAAGACTACTATTTAGGTTTAAGACCTGAGCACTTGAGTGTTTCAGAAAATAGTGAATACAAGTTTAATCCAAAAGTAGATTTAATTGAAAATCTAGGTAATGAAAAAATTGCCTATATTAAAATGGATCAATACGAAATTAGTGCCAAAATCCCAAGTCATCACAACATAGAAAATACAATGGGCTTTAACTCAAAAGATATTTTCGTTTTTGATGAAAATGGTAAAAGAGTTAAATCCTAATTAGAATAACCGTATTTTTTAAGTCTCACATCACCAGTTCTTGCGTGCGCTTCCATTCCTTCATATCTAGAAAGTCTAGCAGCAGCTGCACCAACTAATTCAGTAGATTCTTTGGTCATTCTTTGAAAACTTAGAGTTTTAATAAATTTTCCAACAAACAAACCACCTGTGTATCTTCCGGCACCTTTAGTAGGTAAAATATGGTTTGTTCCTGAACATTTATCACCATAAGCAACAGTTGTTTCTTCACCTATGAATAAAGATCCATAATTTTTTAATCTTTTGTGAAACCATTCTAAGTTTTTTGTTTGTACCTCTAAGTGTTCTGGAGCATATTCGTCGCTAATAGAAGCCATTTCTTCATCAGTATCACAAAGAACTACTTCACCATAATCTCTCCAAGCTGCATCAGCATTAGTTCTTGGAAGTTCTGGTAATTCAGCAATCAACTCAGGAACTCTTTTTATCACTTTTTCAGCTAATTCTTTACTTGTTGTATAAAGCCATGCAGGTGAATTGTAGCCATGTTCAGCTTGACCAACTAAATCTACTGCAACAATTTCAGGATCAGCAGTTTCATCTGCTATAATAGCTATCTCTGTAGGACCTGCAAATAAATCGATTCCAACTTTTCCAAATAATATTCTTTTAGCTTCAGCTACAAACTGATTACCTGGACCAACTATTATATCTGCTGGTGCATTGTTAAATAATCCATTTGTCATAGCCGCTATTGCTTGAACACCACCTAAATTCATAATTACATCTGCACCACAAAGGTCAGCCGTATAAACTATAGTTGGGTGAACTCCTACACCAGGTTTTGGAGAACTACACACTAGAATATTTTTTACACCTGCAACTTTTGCAGTTGTTACACTCATAACTGCAGAAGCAATATGAGCATATCTTCCAGCAGGGACATAACATCCAGCTGTGTTAACAGGAATTAATCTTTGACCTGCAAATAATCCTTCAGAAAGCTCAACTTCAAAATCTTGTCCATAGTTTTTTAATTGTGCTTCAGCAAATTTTCTTACTCTCTCATGAGCAAATTGAACATCATCTTTAGTTTTTTGATCTAATGTTTTTTTAATTTCTTCAATTCTTTCCTTAGAAATAACCACATCACCTTCAAATTTATCAAATTTTTTTGAAAGTTCTTTACAACCCTCTTCTTTAGATTGCTCTATATCTGTTAGAATTCCTTCAACTATTCCTCTGGTTTTTGTATCGTCTGTTGAAGATGTTTTTGGTGATTTTTTTAAATATTGTATTGCCATTGATTATTTCCTTTGTTTTAAGAGCATCTTAATAAGGTAAAAATTGATTTTATTCAATGACTTAAAAATAAAATCTATAGGCCATATTTACACTAGTTACACAAAGAATAATTACTAAGAAATATAAACTAATATAATCAAAAGGTTTCATAAATTTTATTTAGAATTAATCTAAAGCAACTACTGCAGCTGCAATAGAAGCTAATCTTGCTTGAGCTTCATCAGATCTACTTGTAATTACAACTGGAACTTTACCACCAACAACAACACCTGCTGCACAAGCTCCCATAAAATAGATCATCATTTTAACCAAACCATTTCCTGTTTCTACACTTGGAACTAGTAATACATCAGCTTTACCAGCTACTTCATTTTTTATTCCTTTTATGCCAGCAGATTTTTTTGAAATACTATTATCAAACGCTAGTGGTCCAAAAACATCAGCATCTAAATTTTCTTTTTTTGCAAGTTTAGTTAATTCAGCAGCATCTAAAGAACTTGGAACACTATCTAAAACTTCTTCAGTTGCTGATAAAACAGCAACTTTTGGTCGTGATATTCCTATTCTATTAGAAAAATTAATTACATTTTTAAGAATATGCATTTTAGTTTTTATATTTGGTAAAACATTTAAAGCACCATCAGTAATGATTAAGGGTTTGTCATCTTTTTCAACAGTCATGTGCCAAATATGACTTAATCTAGTTTTTCCTAATAAATTATATTCACGTTTTAAAACTTCTTTCATTAATACATCAGTATGAATATGACCTTTAACAATTATTCTTACTTTTTCTTCGCTAGCAAGTTTTGCTGCAATTTTTGCTGTATTGTTTTCAACAGGTTCATCAATTATTTCATACTCTGAAATATCCCATTTCAAATCTTCAGCGCATCTTAGAATTTCTTTTTTGTCTCCAATAAAAATAGGTTCAATTAAATTTTCATTTACTGCATCTTGAACAGAAAGCATAGGTAATGGTTTGCCTGCATTTACAACTGCAACTTTTACACCTTTTTTTTTATGAGCTTCATTGAGCAGATTGTTAGGACAGATAATTTCTTTATTTGAAAGCATAAACAATGATTATAATTAAATTCTAAAATGTATATAGTAGATTTTATTATTTTAGATATTAAATTTATTAAATGATTAAAGAATTCAACATTAATTTTACTAAAGAAGAAATATCTTTAATTTATCAAAAAGTAAAAGACTATCCATGGGATTCTATAGCTAATTTAGAAAGTTGGGATCATGGAACTAATAAAGGTTATTTAAAAGAATTATGTAATTATTGGATTAAAGATTTTGATTGGAGTAAACACGAATTAGAACTTAATAAATTTTCAAACTTTACTACTAGTGTAGACGGACAGGAAATTCATTTTATTAAAGAAGTAGGAAGTAGTCCAAATTCTGTCCCATTGTTACTAATGCATGGATGGCCAGGATCTGTTGTTGAATTTTTAGATATTATAAAAAAACTTGCACATCCTGAAAAATTTGGAGGGAATAAAAAAGACTCTTTTGATGTAATAGTTCCTTCACTACCCGGGTTTGGTTTTTCTAGTAAACCATCAAAACCTATTGGCCCAAGAAAAATGGCTAAAATATTTAACAAACTCATGACAGACAATCTTGAATATAAAAATTACATTGTTCAAGGTGGTGATTGGGGTGCAACTATTGCAAACTGGATTGGCTATGATTATTCTAATTTTTGTAAAGCAATTCATATAAATTGTCTTACTATGCGTCACCCAGATGGCCCTCAATCTACTGAAGAAAAAGATTGGCAAGTAAGATTTGATAAAGATCAAATTATACAAGATGGATATAGAACACAGCAAGCAACTAAACCTCAAACTTTAAGTTATGGAATGATGGATAGCCCTGTTGGTGTAGCTGCATGGATAATTGAAAAAATGCATGCTTGGTCTGATTTAAAAGATAACAATATTGAAAGTGTTTATTCAAAAGATAAATTACTGGCAAATATTATGGTTTATATTTTGACTAAAACCTTTGATACAGCAACTTGGATTTATTATGGAAGAAGAGAAGAGGGTGGAAGGTTTTTTCCAAAAAATTTTAAAAAGATAGAAATTCCAACAGCTATAGCAATATTTCCTGCTGAAATGTCTGAATGGCCACCAAGATCTTATGTTGAGAGAATATTTAATGTTCAACAATGGACTGAAATGTCAGCAGGTGGTCACTTTGCAGCTTTAGAACAGCCAGATCTACTTGTTAACGATATAAGAAAATTTTTAAGAAGTTTAAGATATAATCCTTATGATGAAAGGGACGGTCAATTTAATCTTTAAGAACTCTAATGTCTTTTTCATTAAGACTTAAAAATACCTTCTCAGCAACTTCAAATACGTCATTTGTATCATGTGAAATAACGTATAACTTTCCTATTTCAGATTTTAAAATATATTGATAACTACTACCAACAAAAGAAGCATTGTTTACTGTTGCGTGAATACAATTCTTGTTATCAATTCTTTCAATTTTAATTTTTTCAGGTCTTAAAGCTATAGAAACTGTGTCATTTAAATCATTATCACTTTCAATTTTCACATTTATGTCTGCTAATTTTAATTCATAAATATTTGATTGTTTGTTTATTATTTCAGCTTTAACTACATTTGCATCACCAATAAAATTAGCTACAAATTTATTTTTTGGAAAATTGTAAAGATCTTTTGGACTTCCTTCTTGAGCAATTACAGCTTTATTCATAACTATAACTTTATCTGAAATCGCTAGTGCTTCTTCCTGGTCATGAGTTACATATATAGTAGTTACTCCAAGTTTCTGTTGAATTTCTCTAATATCTTCACGAACTTGTCTTCTTAGTTTTGCATCTAGATTTGAAAGAGGTTCATCAAATAATAATACTTTAGGCTTTAACACAATTGCTCTTGCTACTGCTACTCTTTGTTGTTGGCCTCCAGATAATTCAGAAGGCATTCTATTTTCATATCCCTCTAGGTTTACAAGTTTTAAAGTTTCTAAAGCTTTTTCTGTATATTCTTCTTTATTTACATTGATCATTTTTAATCCATATGAAACATTTTCAATAACACTCATGTGTGGGAATAACGCATAAGATTGAAATACCATTGAAACATCTCTGTCAGTTGCTGGTAATATAGTAACGTCCTCATTATCAACTAAAATTTTTCCTTCTGTTGCTCTTTCTAATCCTGCAATTATTCTTAATGATGTAGTTTTTCCACATCCAGATGGACCAAGCAATGTTGTTAAAGTTCCAGCTTCAAAAGTACAACTGACATTATCAACAGCTACAGTTTCATTAAATTTTTTTGTAATATTTTCAAATTTTACTTCAGCTTTTTTCATTATCCTAAGTTTCCTTGTAATATGCCTGCAGATTGATCTCTTCTTCCTAATTTACGTTGGCCTATTATTAATTGCATAAGTAAAATTGTAAACAACATAACAACTATTAATGCAGATGAATATACTATCGCTAGACCATAGTCATTATTTTCTAATCTTCCTAATATGTATGAAACAGCTAAGTCATAATTTGCACTTACAAGGAAGATAACAGCGCTAATTGCTGTCATTGCTCTTACAAAACTAAAAACTAATGATGCAGTGATTGCAGGTTTAAGCAATGGAAGAATTATGTTTCTAAATGTTTGAGAGCTAGATGCATTTAATGTTGATGAAGCTTCATCTAAATGAGGATCAAGTTGATTCATTGCAGCCATTCCTGCTCTTACTCCAACAGGCATATTCCTAAAAACAAAAGCAATTACAAGAATTATTCCTGTTCCTGTTAATTCAAGAGGAGGGACGTTAAAAGCAAAAACGTAACTCACTCCAATAACACTTCCAGGTATGGCAAAGCTTAACATTGTTCCAAATTCAAAAGCATTTTTTCCTTTAAATTTGTGTCTTGTAAGAAGATAAGCTGTTAAGATACCTATTGCAGCTGTGGGTAAAGCAGAAATTATTGCTATTGCAAATGTTGTATTAAAGGAATTCCACGCAGTACCAGTCCACAATAATCCTCTTTCTTTTACCCAGTCAATGCTAAATGCTTCAACATAATGTTTTAAGGTGAAGCTATGATCTACGCCCCACATTTCAACAAAACCTCCAAACATTATCATCAAATAGATAATAAATGTCATGAACGCCCATGGAAGTACGGTTGAATAAATTACCCACTTAGTTTTTTTTGGAAGTTCAGGGTGCACCCCACTATCACCTTTACCAGAAATTGAAATATAAGATTTTTTACCCAACCACTGATTTTGAAGATAAAATACTACAAGAACAACAGACAACAAAATCATTGCTAATATTGCTGCTTTTGTTTCATCATATTGTGCACCAACAATTGCAAAAAATATTTCTGTAGATAAAACATCGTATTCTGCTCCTAGTACTAAGGGGTTACCAAAGTCTGCCAAGCTTTCAATAAAGCCAATTAAGAATGCATTTGCTATTCCTGGTCTCATTAACGGTAAAGTAACAGTTTTAAATACTTGCCACTTAGAAGCTCTTAATGTCTGAGAGGCCTCCTCCATTGAAGGACTAACACTTTCCACAACTCCAATTAAAATTAAAAATGCAATAGGGGTGAAAGCTAGTGTTTGTGCAAACCATATTCCTGGTAAACCATAAATCCACCTAGAAGGTTCAATATCAAATCCCCATTCTAAAAAAGTACTTACTACTCCAGTTCTTCCAAATAAAATTATTATTGCTAAACCAATTACAAAAGGTGGAGTGATTATTGGTAAAACAGACAATATTCTTATTGTTTTTTTAAACTTAAAACTAGTTCTTGCTATTAAAAGAGCGAAAGCTAATCCTAAAATTGTTGATGAGAATGCAGTAAGAGTTCCCATGGTAATTGTGTTCCAAAAAACTCCACAAGCATAATCACTATAAGTACAATCTAACCCCCAAATTCCTTTATTAAATATTTTGTCTGAGAAATTACTAATTTCATAACCTCCTTCAGTTCCTTTAAAAGCAACTGCAAACATTCTAAAAATTGGGAAAAATACAAAAGTAGAAACTAAAATAATGATACTTCCAATACTGCCAACGATAAAATTATCCCCATTAAGCCATCCACGAGAAGAAAGTCCATGAGTAATATAAAATATAAATGTACAACAAGTTAAAACTGCACCAGATCCTACCCCAAACTGATTTTCTACATCACCAAAAATTGATTGAAAAATTTCAAAATTCCATCCTCTAATGCCAATTGAAAATCCCTGAAGAAAAAAATAAAAAAAACCAATTAATCCTGAGTATAAAAAAATTTTAGAATAAAGAGGGTTATTTTGGGTTAATTTTAGTGTTGTTAATGGAAAAAATAAAGGAATAGTTAAAGGTAAAAGCCAATACTTTTTGTTTATAAAAACTTGAGGTAATACTGAACCATAGTCTTCTAAAGAATATTCTTTAATCCAGTTAATAGAGAAAAACCCGTCACCCGTTACATACCAAGGAAAGATTAGGAAACCCAATCCTCCTATGAGCATCCAACAGATAACGAGTCCTCTCATTAATTCCTAATATTATCTAGGAATTACAGATACGTCATTATCCCATTTGGACAACAGGCTTGCTCTAGTATTTTTATCTCCATAAACTTTAAAATTATAATCAATTAAGTTTATAGTTGATAAATCTGGAGCATCAGGATCAGCTTGTGCTTTAGTATTAGATGGCACTTGCAAAGATTTTCCTGAAGTGAAAACCATAGTTTGTATTGCAGGACTTAAAGCCCAGTCATAAAACTTTTTAGCTTCCTTCATATTTCTTGCACCTGCAATAATACTCATAGACCCAACCTCGTAACCAGTTCCTTCAGCAGGAGAAACGGTAACAACAGGTAAACCTTTTTTAGTTTGTTTAACACCATCATGTTGGAAACAAATACCTATTAAATTTTCACCTCTACCAGTCGCTTTAATTGGAGCAGAACCAGATTTAGTGTAAGTATTTATGTTCATATGAAGTGCTTTCATATAATCCCAACCTTTATCTTCTCCAAAAATTTGAAGAATTGTTGCTAAAGTAGTGTAAGCAGTTCCAGATGAATTTGGATTTGCTACTTGGATTTCACCTTTATAAATAGGCTTAGTTAAATCCATCCACGATTTAGGAGCAGGTAAACCTTTTTTTGCTAAAAGTTCTTTGTTATATCCAAAACCTAATGCACCAACATAAATACCTACAGATTTATAGTTTGCATTTACTGCTTGATTTTGAGCCGCTGGCAATAAATCATTAAAATGTTTTGATTTATATTCTGCAGTCAGATTTTCTTGAGCAGCTGTTAGGTGTGGATCACCTGTTCCACCAAACCAAACATCTCCTTTAGGATTAGATGACTCTGCTTTTATTTTAGCAAATGTTTCACCACTACTTGCTCTTGTCATTGCAACTTTAGTGCCTGTTTCTTTTTCATAAGCTTGTTCCAGCATTTCACAAACATCAATTTCAACACTGCAATATAAAGTTAGTTTTGCAGCAGAAGCCTTGTTTGTTAGACCGAATAAAGTAAATAAAAGAACCAAAGCAATTGAAGCTAGTTTCATTATATTTTTCATTATGTCCTCTCTCTAGTTAATATTTTTGAAGGTTATTATGAATTAGTTATGTTTGTCACTATTTTTTTTGAAGTAACTATATTTTACAATTTCAGGTTTTATTAAATTTGATATTTATAGTTGATTTAATATAGTTCAAAAAAATAAAATATTAATTATGGAAATTGTAACAAAGATTGCACCAATTTGTTTAGCATTAATTATGTTAGGACTAGGTCTTGGTCTTTCAGTTAAAGATTTTACAAGAATATTAAAAACACCAAAGGATTTTTTTGTTGGTTTTTTTTCTCAATTAGTAATTTTACCAATCGTTGCCTTAGGTGTAGCTTTAGCATTAGATCTTCCAGCTCCATTAGCTGTTGGTTTAATGATTATTGCAGCAGCACCAGGAGGAGTTACTTCAAATGTATTAACTAAGTTTGCAGATGGAGATGTAGCATTATCAATTTCTTTAACTGCAGTTGTAAGTTTAATTAGCATTATATCAGTTCCATTTGTTGTCATTAACTCAGCCGAATTTTTAGGAGTAGTTGTTTCAAAAGATATTTCAATGACAGGCATTGCATTGAAGATGGCATTAGTTGTAACAGTACCAGTTATTATTGGAATGGTAATTAGGCATTTTGCAAATGTTAAATTAACAATTTTGAGATTTATAATTTCTGTATGTTTGTTTCCTCCAGCAACAATCGGAATGATTATTAATTACTTTGATAAAAATTTTTTCACTACAAAAATGAATTTAATTAATAAATTAACTAGCTTGTTATTTATAATTGTCTTTGTTGCAATTTGGATTGAAGAAAAAAATAATATTCTTAATTATCTTGCTCAAGCAGGTTTAGCTGTTTTAATTTTAAACGTATTAATGATGTTGATAGCATATTTTATAGCTAAAAAATTTGTATCAGGAATAGCTCAACAAAAATGTATTGCATTAGAGTGTGGTTTACAAAATGGAACTTTAGCAGTGTTTGTTGCAACATTAATGTTTGATGATATTGCTTATATGATACCAACAGCAGCTTATGCACTTACTATGTATATAACTGGTTTTATCTTTATTTATATTTTAAAGAAATCTAATTAGTATTTGTAATCTTAATCTGGTTAAAAATTCTATACAAAAAGTTACTTAAATTTTTCATATTTTGATCTTGCATCCTAATTTGTTTTTTTAATCTTTGACCCGTTATGTTCAGTGTAATAAGTTTCTTTTCATTAATATGTAAAAAATCAGCTTCAACTAATTTTTTTATCTTTCTAACAACTGTAGGTCTAGGAATACCTGTTATATCCGATAAAGACATGGCATTAACTCCCACATCATCAGCTCCCTGAGCTAACTTTCTCCAATATTTCATATTTAAATCTTTTGCTCTAAAACTTTTATTGTTTGCTGTATTTAATAGAACTACAAGCCCAATAGTTAAAGTTTCTAAATCAGCTAAATGATCCCTCCAACGATTGGTAAAAATAAATAATAATTTATAAAATTGATACCAGCAAAAAGAAAAATTAGTTTTAATTGACTCTGAAATTTCATTAGTATCAAAAATATTATTGATTACCTTTTCGTCTACTAATATTTCATTAAACTTACTAATTATGATACTTAATTCTTTTAAAGTTTGTTCTGGTTTTGCAGTTGTAAAGGCAGATCTATCTACAA
>Ga0102887_1001688_pt1 | contig 9843 bp, 9 predicted proteins | sample Colrivmet1550B02_FD_84504 | JGI IMG/M metagenome (GOLD analysis project Ga0102887, IMG submission 84504) | Estuarine microbial communities from the Columbia River estuary - metaG 1550B-02 | ecosystem: Environmental > Aquatic > Marine > Intertidal zone > Estuary | place: USA: Columbia River Estuary...
CCAATCCATGGCCAGCCCCTATTGGTAACGAGGTAGTTTTTGCCAGGTCACTTCGTCTCGCAAATAAACCGGCAACGCATGTTCTGGCTGACACACCCGGCCCAGTGCAAAATCTGCACCGGCCAAACGGGCCATTTCTTCGGCTCTAGGCTCCAGCTCAGGCAACACTTGCAGCGCCTGCGTCAATATACCTGCTGGCATCGCGGCTAATGCCACGCCGCTACCACAGGCCACATAAGATGCGCTCATCACCTGCGCCTGCTGTGGGTCACAGACGCGTTCTTCGACCACGGCTAAAGCCAGCTCAGGATGATTTTCATCAATAGTATATTCACCCCAGTACACTTCCCCCATACGCGCATCCAAGCTGCATGCGTAGGCGGAATTGTGCGGCTGTTGAAGCTGCAAGTGGGCGCGCAAGGCCTGCGCAGCGAGGGTAGAAACGGGGATCACAGGACAGTCCAAGCCAAAGGCTAACCCTTGGGCCACACCCGCGGCAATACGAATACCAGTAAAGGATCCCGGCCCACGACCATAAGCGATAGCTTGGAGGTCAGCCATTTGCACATCGGCTTGGGCCAGCAAGGACTTGACCATGGGCAACAAGCATTGGGTATGCTGACGCTCGGCTGGCTCTTCTAGCCCTAGCAACAATCCGTTATCGCTCCACAATGCTACACTGCAGGCGGTTCCCGACGTATCTAGAGCCAGTATATGGGTCATGGTGACGTTTACTTATCGAGCGAGGAAAACACGGACGCTTTAATATCACTCACACTGCCAACGCCGGCAATATAGTGGTACGCCGGCGCAGCAGGGCCTTCGGTGGCGATCAAGGATTTGTAAAAATCAACCAATGGCGCGGTTTGCTCATGATAAACATTGAGGCGCTGGCGCACGGTGTCTTCTTTATCATCCACACGCTGTACTAGGTCTTCACCAGTAACGTCGTCTTTACCTTCTTGTTTAGGCGCATTAAACACCAGGTGGTAAGTACGGCCCGAACCCGGGTGTACTCGGCGACCACTCATACGCTGAATGATCTCAGCGTCAGCAACGTCAATTTCTACCACGGCGTCAATCGCCACGCCTGCATCTTTAAGGGCTTGTGCTTGGGGAATAGTGCGAGGAAAACCATCGAATAAGAAACCGTTAGTACAATCGTCTTGTGCAATACGTTCTTTGACTAAATTGATGATCAACTCATCGGAAACTAAGCCACCGGTGTCCATCACTTGCTTAGCAATTTTGCCAAGCTCAGTGCCTGCTTTTACTGCTGCACGCAACATGTCGCCGGTGGAAATTTGTGGAATACCGTAGTGGTCCGTCAGAAATTGTGCTTGCGTGCCTTTGCCTGCACCCGGTGCTCCTAAAAGGATTAACTTCATGATTTAACTCCAAAAAAACTAAAATACTTTGGTCATTCACTCGTAGCTCAGTCAATCCATATTCGACTAAATTCAGATACCTTCGCAAGCAACTCTCATGTGTTTGTAGTTGCTTGCGAAGAGACCCTATGTGGCGAGGCAAATGTAACGTGGCCGCGTAGTGTACCGAATCGAGCGCGTCAACGCCACGCGACCAATAGCTAATGTGACTGATATCCGTTATACACAGCTTAGGCCGTATTATAAGCCCTGTAGTTTAGCTGCGTCCCAGCCGGCATCCATGCGCTCAAGGCTAACTTCTTCTAGCGCTTCACCAGCCTCCAGAAATTGCTTTTCTAAGAATCGAAAGCGGCGCTCAAACTTAGCATTTGCCGCACGCATTACTTGCTCAGGGTCCTGTTTTAAGTGGCGCGCCATATTAACGCAAGCAAACATTAAATCACCCAACTCTTCTAACGTATGTTGTTGATCACCGCTAGCAAACGCCTGCTGAACTTCTTCCAGTTCTTCGGCCATATTGGCTAATACGGGGGTAGCATCGGGCCAATCAAAACCTACATTAGCCGCACGTTTTTGTAACTTGGCACTACGCTGCATCGCCGGCAAAGCGTTAGGCACATCATCCAACACCGAATGTTGTTGTTTGGCGTCCCGCTCCGTTTGTTTAATCGACTCCCAGCGTTGTAATACTTGCTCTGCGTCCATGGTGCCTGAGTCTGCTGATACCTCTTCGCCAAACACGTGGGGGTGACGACGAATTAACTTGTCGGCCATGGTTTGCGCCACGTCGGCAAACTCAAAACTGCCTTCTTCGCGTGCCAACTGGCAATAAAACACCACCTGAAATAACAAATCACCTAATTCATCACGTAATTGTAGGCGGTCATCCGATTCTATGGCATCAGCTACTTCATAGGCTTCTTCTAAGGTGTGGGGCAAAATACTGCGAAAGTCTTGTTTTAAATCCCATGGACAACCGCCCTCTGGGTGACGTAACTGCGCCATAATCTCCAGCAGTTGCTGCATGGGTTCACTGGCACTGTTGCTGGCATCAACCATTTTTTCGTCGCCTTACGTCCAATACATTAGGTAATTGACTAATCTTGTCCAAAATTCGGCCTAACAAGTCTAACCGAGGAATATCAATGGTCATGGCGATGGTGGCCGAATGGGTGGTTTTATCCACTTGCGTATTAACGTTCCCCAAGTTCACCTGTTCATTGCCAAGCACCATAATCACCTCGCTCAGCAAACCTGGGCGGTCGATGGCCTCGATGAAGATATTCACGGGGTAAGTCTGTTCACTCTGGCTAGACCAATCCACGTCAATAATACGCTGACGATCTTGTTCCGCCATATTCATGATATTAAGGCAGTCTTGTCGATGTACGGATACGCCACGATTGAGGGTGACAAAACCCATAATGGCGTCGCCCGGTACAGGCTTGCAACAACTGGCTAGGGTGGTTAATAAGTTACCCACCCCAGCTATTTGAATATCACCACTGCTAGATGAGGCCGCTTTAGATTTACCCGCAAGCAACGTTAAGTCCAATTGTTTCTTGGGTTTAAAGCTGGGCTCAACCTGCTGCTGGGCGGCGTTAACAATTTGAGCCAAGCGCAAGTCGCCGGCACCTAGCGCAGCATACATATCGTCTGCCGACTTAAAGTTGATGCTGGTTGATAACTTGCCATAATCGACCCCAGCAATGGCCATGCGGCGCATTTCTCGCTCCACCAACAAACGTCCTGCAGTACAGTTTTTATCTTTGTCTTGCTGCTTGAAATAGTGACTAATTTTAGACCGAGTGCGGCTCGCGTGTACGTAACCCAGGTTGGGGTTCATCCAATCACGGCTTGGGGCCCCACCTTTGGCGGTCATAATAGACACTTGGTCGCCCGTTTGTAAGCTGTAGGTTAGCGGTACAATACGGCCATGTATTTTAGCACCACGGCAAGTATTACCCACTTGGGTATGCACTCGATAAGCAAAATCGATGGGCGTGGCTCCAGTCGGCAGGTCCACCACATGGCCATCGGGGGTGAACACATAAATACGATCTTGTTCTACGTCGCCCTTCACTTGGGCCACAAATTCACTACCATCGCCCACTTCATCATGCCACTCCAGCACTTGCCGTAACCAAGAGAGCTTGTCGTCGTAGGAATTACCGTTGCTGTTAAGGTCGGTACCTTTGTACAGCCAATGTGCGCACACGCCCAGCTCAGCTTCATCATGCATCGCAAAGGTACGAATTTGTATCTCCACCACTTTCCCTTCTGGCCCAATCACAGCGGTATGCAAGGAACGGTAGCCGTTCTCTTTCGGGGTGGCGATATAATCGTCAAACTCTTGGGGTATGTTGCGCCACAAGCCATGCACAATACCCAACGCGGTGTAACAATCGGTTAGCTCAGGCACCAATACACGCACAGCCCGCACGTCGTAGACTTGAGAAAACTCAATGTTTTTACGCTGCATTTTACGCCAGATACTATAAATGTGTTTGGCGCGACCAGAGATATCCGGCACAATGCCAGCGTGGGTCAGTTGCTCTGTTAGGTTACCTAATACACGTTCAATATAGTCTTGGCGATCCATACGCCGCTCATCCAAAAAGGAGGCAATTTCTTTGTAAGCGTTAGGTTTTAAATAACGAAATGAGAGGTCTTCAAGCTCCCACTTAATGGTACCAATGCCCAAACGATGAGCCAGTGGCGCATAAACGTCAAACACCTCGCGTGACACCAAATAGCGTTTTTTACGATCTACGTTTTTTACCGCACGAATGGCACAGGTTCGTTCTGCCAACTTAATTAGGGCAACACGCACGTCGTCCACTAAACTCACTAACATCTTGCGTACATTAGTCAGCTGGCCATCAGATTGGCCCAAAATATTGTCGCGGGTGGGGCTTTGCAAGTTGCTAATCGCCGCCATTTGTAACACGCCGTCAATCAGTTGTGCCACGACTGGACCAAAGGCTTCTTTCACCTCTTTAAGGGCTATTTTTTCTTCACGTACCGCACGATACAATACGGCAGCCACTAAGGTTTCTTCGTTGACCTGCAGGGTGGTGAGTATTTCGGCCATTTCGAGGCCCGTACGGAAACAGTCCACTTCGGCTGTGGCCCAAAGATCTTCGCTCTCACTGGCACGATCACGCACCTCTTGCGTCCACTCACAGGCCCGCTGTAGACGGCTGGTGTCTAACAGTTCAACCTGTTCAGAAATACCTGCCATCCAAGCTTGGATATCAATGTTGCCGTCCGCGTGGGTCGGGTGTACTGCGCGTACCTGTACCATTTCACACTCTATTCTTTTATGAGTAAGGCCATCACTTCTAAGTGAGTGGTGTGTGGGAACATGTCCACACAACCGACTTTGGCTACCGTTAAACCTAGGCTTTGTAGGTCCTTTAAATCCCGCGCCATAGAGGCCGGATTACAAGACACATACACTACCCGCTCAAGGGGCTGGCCTTTTAGTAACTGGACAATGCCCTTAGCGCCAGCACGGGGCGGGTCTAGCAATACCTTGTTAATAGCCTTCTTTTGCCACTTTTTGCGTGCACTGGCTTCAAATAAGTCGGCTTGTATAAAGTCCACATTGCCTAAACCGTTGTTTTGGGCGTTGCTGCGGCCCTGTTTAACCATGGCATAGTCACCTTCCACGGCCAATACTTGTGCCCCGCTCGGTGCCGCTTTGGCCATCGGTAGAGAAAAGTTTCCTACCCCACAAAACAAATCCAATATCTGATCTTCAGCATCCAATTGAAGCCAATCTAGGGCTTGCGCCACCAATGCTTGATTGACTTGGGCATTCACTTGCACAAAATCCTTAACAGAAAAATCCATGGTTAAAGGATTAGCGTCGCCCTCTACTGACAAGGTATACACTAGATCTTGTGGAATACCGTGTAACCATAAGTCATCAACATCAGTTTGCTGACACACTAAACTCACATTATGTTGAGCGGCAAAGGCAGACATCAACTGCTGGTCGTCTGGGCCGAGTCCAGACGAAACCTTCAAACTCACACACACTAAATCTTGTGCTTGCAATAATTCAATGTGGGTGACCCACTGGGTCTGACTCAAACGCACTAAGGCATCGTGCAACGGCGTTAACAAGGCCGACAATGCAGGCTCCAGTACAGGACACCGATCAATGGGCACTATGTGTTTATGGCCGCTCTGGCGAAAGCCCATTAGCAAGGTACGACTGTCTGCAAAATAGCGCGTGGCTAATTGGGCACGGCGACGGTAACCTTGACTTGCCTTAGTGATAGGTGCCACCCATTCAGGCACTTCTATAGAACCAATACGGCGCAACTGTTCAGCAATAGCGGCTTGCTTGAACGTCACTTGAGCGGCCGGCTGTAAATGCTGCAATTGGCAGCCACCACAGGTATCGTACACCGGACAAATCGGGTCGATACGATCGGCACTGGCTTGACGAATTTCCAGTACTTGCGCTTCGGTGTGGGTTTTGTGGTCGGCGGTCACTTCGGCGCTTACCGTCTCGCCTTGTAAGGCCCCGTTAACAAATACAGTTTTGCCCTGCCAGCGGCCAACACCACGGCCGTCGTGGCTTAGATTTTGTAATTCTATATCAATGTGCTTGCCCATAGGCAGTGTGACTACACTCACATCCACCTGCGCTTGCGCACGTTTTTGCTTGGCCGACGCAGAAGGTGTTTTAAGCTTGAGCTTGCGCTGAAGTGGGGATAAACGAGCCATAATTAACCAAATACTCCGGTAGATAAATAACGATCACCACGATCACAAATAATACAAACAATAACGGCATTTTCGACTTGTTTCGACAAACGTAAAGCACCGGCCACGGAGCCGCCAGAGGACACGCCGGCAAAAATACCTTCTTCTGTAGCCAGTGCCTTCATGGTTGCTTCCGCTTCGGCTTGATCCATGTCGATCACTGCATCAACTTTGGCAGCGTCAAAAATGCTCGGCAAATATTCTTTAGGCCAACGCCGAATACCCGGAATCGCTGAGTCGGCATTAGGCTGCAACCCATGAATCTGCACTTGTGGGTTTTGCTCTTTAAAATAAGCCGACAACCCCATAATGGTGCCAGTAGTGCCCATAGAGCTCACCAAATGGGTAATGCGACCCTGAGTTTGCTGCCAAATTTCGGGCCCTGTAGTACGGTAGTGGGCTAAGGGGTTGTCGGGGTTGGCAAACTGATCGAGCACCTTGCCTTCGCAACGGGCTTGCATTGCCAAGGCTAAATCACGAGCGCCTTCCATCCCCACTTCTTTGGTGACTTCAATCAGCTGTGCACCATAAGCGGCCATAGACGCCTTGCGTTCACTGCTCATGTTATCGGGCATAATGAGTTTTAGTCGATAGCCTTTAATGGCCGCCGCCATGGCCAAGGCAATACCTGTATTACCACTGGTGGCTTCAATCAATATGTCGCCAGGGCTAATATCGCCGCGTTTTTCTGCTTCGGTAATCATGCTCATGGCGGGGCGATCTTTTACCGAACCGGCCGGATTGTTGCCCTCGAGCTTGGCTAAAATTACATTACTGGTTTGCCCTGGTAGTCGCTGCAAACGCACTAATGGCGTGTTACCCACGTAGTCTTCTATGGTCGGAAAATCAGCAGAGCTGTGCATGATGTTTGTCTCGTCTCTATTTTGCTAGCTCAGCACAACAAAGGCTAAGGCTTGGTCTAATTCGTCGGCAATACTGATATGGGTTTTATGGCTGCCCAGATCCATTTGTCGTTGCTTGGCTGCGCCTTGTAAAATCAGCAAGGGCACTCCTAACTCGTCGTGCTCAATATGCATTTGTTGCCACGAAATGCCACGGCCAATGCCAGTACCTAAGGCTTTGGCGGCCGCTTCTTTAGCAGCAAAGCGTTTAGCTAAAAAACCAGCTTGGTTATTGCTGGCGTCAAAGTCTGCCATTTCCAAGCTGGTTAAAATACGTTCAGCAAACTTGCGTCCACTGCGCTCTAGGGCTGCTTCAATACGCGCCGTAGCCACAATATCCGTGCCAATTGCCTTTACCATAAGCGCGCCTAAACTCGACTCGGGCGGCTAAGATCACGGGCCGCAAGCATTACCGCCTTCATGTCCATTACCGCCTGTGGCAAACCCACAAACAATGCATTGGCGATTAGTGAGTGGCCAATATTAAGCTCATTAAACTCAGGAATCGCAGCAATGGCTTCAACGTTTTGCAAGTTCAAACCGTGGCCGCCATTAACAATCAAACCAATACTGGCAGCATAGGTTGCGCCCTTAGCAATCCGCACCAGCTCTGCATGTTGCGCTGCATAACCTACTGCGTCTGCGTAGGCGCCCGTGTGCAGCTCAATGAGCTCTGCCCCAGTACGCTTAGCGGCGTCAATCTGGGCAAGATCGGCGTCTATAAATAGCGATATTTGTGTACCCACAGCCTGCATACGTAAACACGCCGCCTTGATTTTAGCTTCTTGCGAAGACACATCCAAACCACCTTCGGTGGTGAGTTCTTCACGTTTTTCTGGTACTAAACACACGTAAGCCGGCGCAATCTCTACCGCCAAATCAACCATGGCATCAGTCACAGCCATTTCCAAGTTCATCCGTGTTTGTAATACTTGCGCCATTACTCGCACGTCACGCTCTTGAATGTGCCGCGCATCTTCGCGCAGATGAACGGTGATACCGTCGGCACCCGCTTGTTCGGCATCCAAGGCAGCCTTCACCGGATCGGGGTACCGCGTACCACGCGCTTGACGCAAGGTCGCCACGTGATCAACGTTAACACCTAATAAAATTCGATTGGGATCAACCATTTTCCATGTTCCTAATTGTCGATTAACCCTTGGCTTGGTGGCGGTGCCACAGCCATGGATTGAAAAAGTGTTCGGCTATGGAGCGGCTTGCCACCCAATAACTGATCGATATTCGCCCGGGCAATATACTTAGCATATTTTAGGCAACTGGGTTCACTAAACCGCCCCGCTGCCAATTCGAGTAATACGTGTCCGGGTATTAGCTGCGCATTGCCGTCTTGATGTTTAACTCGGCACAAGCCCTGTAATGGTACTAGCCGATAACAATGCTCTGGCAAGACTGGTACTTGGGTTTCAAATTCTTTATCTAAGGCAACATGATACCCCAGTTCATCCATCAAATGGACTTCAAACGGACGCAAACTCTGCTCTACCGACTGCTTTATACACAAGTTTTCTAGCAAGGTTTGATAGTAAGCAAATAACGCAGGGTAAGCATCATCCACGGCCAGCAACTTAAGCAACAATTCGTTAGCGTAAAGACCGCTATAAAGGGGCCTGCCTTGCAAAAATAAGGGAGGGCCAGCGGCATCCAAAGAAGTGGCCGTGCGTAATTCACCGCGGCCCGTAAAAGCCACCAGCAAGGGGGTAAATGGTTGCACTAGGGCGCGCTTGGCCGGTTGTTTGCCATTGGCTTTACGGGCGCCTTTGATAATCACCGATACTCGGCCGCTGTGGAGGGTCAATAAATCGGCAATGACGCTAGTTTCGCGCCATGGTCGGCTATGTAAAACGTAAGCCGGTTGTTGCTCCATTACCAACATAAGCACATCCCAAACTTAATCGAGGCCGTCGTAACCCAAACTTTGCAATGCACGCTCATCGTCGGACCAGCCACTTTTGACTTTAACCCATAACTTAAGCATCACCTTACACTCGAACATACGCTCCATATCGACCCGAGCATCACGGCCAATCATTTTGATACGGTCGCCTTTATCGCCAATCAATATACGTTTTTGGCCTTTGCGCTCCACCAGAATTAGCGCGCCTATATGCAACACTGGACCATCTTGAGCAAACTCTTCAATTTCCACCGTCATTTGATACGGTAATTCATCACCCAGCTGACGCATGATTTTTTCGCGGATCAATTCTGCAGTGATAAATCGTGCGCTGCGGTCTGTGACTTGGTCTTCAGGGAAAAAGTGCCGGCCATTAGGCAACTGGTCCAACACACACTGTTCTAGCTGATCCACAGAGGCGCCTGTGTGCGCTGCAATCGGCACCAAAACGGCGTCTGGTAAGCGCTGCTGAACCTCCTGCAAATAGGGGAGCAAGGACTGCTTATCATCTAAAATATCAATTTTGTTAATGGCCAGAATAACGGGGCAATTCGCCGCTTTCACCTTTTCGTAGACGTGTTCGTCGGCATCATTCCAACGTGTACGGTCGACCATAAAAATCACTAAGTCCACATGTTTTAGAGCGCTAGATGCTGCCTTGTTCATGTAACGGTTGATGGCTTTATCAGCTTGGTCTAAATGCAATCCCGGCGTGTCTACATAGACCACCTGGATATCGCCTTCGGTTTTAATGCCTAAAATCTGATGGCGTGTGGTTTGCGGCTTACGCGAGGTAATACTGATTTTTTGACCCAAAATATGGTTCAAAAGCGTGGATTTACCCACATTAGGCCGC
>Ga0102887_1001689_pt1 | contig 9842 bp, 9 predicted proteins | sample Colrivmet1550B02_FD_84504 | JGI IMG/M metagenome (GOLD analysis project Ga0102887, IMG submission 84504) | Estuarine microbial communities from the Columbia River estuary - metaG 1550B-02 | ecosystem: Environmental > Aquatic > Marine > Intertidal zone > Estuary | place: USA: Columbia River Estuary...
AAACCTGCCATTGAACGCTCCTTGTTGGACCTTGGAGTGACTTCTATTACAGATGACATGCTTTTGACAGCAATGGATTACGAAAAAGGATTGATTCATACAGATGACTTTGTGACTGCATTTACAGCTAAATATCCATCTGTTTCGGCGGCACAATTTAAAAAAGCGTGGAATTCAATTATTTTAAAATTTCCTGAATACCGTTTAGAGTTTATAGAAAACCTTTCTAAAAACAAAAAGTACAAACTGATTTTACTTAGCAATACCAACGCACTTCATATCGAGCAAGTCATTGAAAATATGTCTTTAAAAAGGTACGAACGTTTTAAAAGTTGTTTTGATCAATTCTATCTTTCACATGAAATCCACTTTCGGAAACCCGATGCTTCCATTTATGAATTTGTATTAGAACAAAATCAACTCCAAGCGTGCGATTGTTTTTTTGTTGATGATACTAAAGAAAATACAGAGGCTGCAGCACAACTAGGCATACACACATGGAACAATAACCCAGTGAAAGAGGATGTTGTTAATCTATTTGACAATCCCTTATTTACAAATTTGTAATGTCTATGTTGACGTATAAAACCATACTCAAACCTTCAGAAGAAGTTCTTTACAAGGACAAAGGGAGTAAGTTTTATGGGTATGCATTCCCAATCCTCACAACAGAGGAGGTTAAAAAACACATTGATAAGCTTAAAAAAAAGCACTCTAATGCAGGACATTTTTGTTTTGCATTCCAACATGGTATCGATACTGTCTATTACCGCACTTCAGACGATGGAGAGCCTTCAAATAGTGCAGGCTTGCCAATTTATGGTCAACTGCAAGCGTTTGACGTTACAAATGTTCTTGTGGTAGTGGTTCGTTATTTTGGAGGAACGAAACTTGGAGTTGGGGGCTTGATAAGTGCCTATAAAACCACAGCTAAATTAAGTTTGGAGACCAGTGTTGTAAAGCAAATGGATATTTTAATACCCTTCAAATTAACTTTTGAATACAAAGAGTTGAGTCAAGTGATGCGAATTATAAAAAAACAACAGCTGATTTTAAAATCTCAGCGGCTTGAAATGGAATGTGAAGTAGTCATATTAGCCAAAAAAAGTGTTGAAAAAAGCCTTCAAACTACTTTTGAAGCATTTCATAAAATTAAAGTTGAAATTTTAAACGATTAAATTTGCAGTTTATCTAAAATATATTGCGGACAACGCATCGGAAAATTAGATTTCTTGTTAATAAAAACTAATTTAGTGTGGCCCGTAGTTAGTAATTCGCCGCTAGAATTATGAATTTCGTAATTAAATTCAATAGAAGCTGTAGGCAGCTTTAAAAGTGAAGTAGAAACTGTTAACACATCATCATAATACGCTGATTTTATGTATTTTACATTTAATTCCACCACTGGTAACATCACATTATTGGACTCCATATCTTTGTAAGAAACCCCTAAGAAGTTAAGCCACTCAAGACGGCCAATTTCTAGGTACTGAGCATAGTTTCCATGGTAAACAACCCCCATTTGATCGGTTTCGGCATATCTCACTTTTATATTGGTCTGATGTAAGTTCATGTATTAAAATTGTATATTTATTAAAAAATAAACATGATGAAAAAAATTTAAATATTCAATTGATTTTGATTTTTTTTTTTAAAATTTTGTTCACATATTTGTAATGTAAAATTATAATAATCATTCCCCAAGATTATTTTTGTTTTTACCCGCTAACTAACAAAAAATAACTAATTAAATGAATAAAGCTGCGCAATCGGTTTGGGAAAACTGTCTAAACTTTATAGAAGACAACATTCAGCCGCAAGCCTACAAAACTTGGTTTGAACCTATTGTAGCTATAAAACTGGATGATCATGCGCTCAGTGTACAAGTTCCAAGTAAGTTTTTCTACGAATGGCTTGAAGAGCATTATGTAAAAATTCTTAAAGTTGCTCTCACAAAAGAATTAGGGGCTACTGCAAAATTGGTGTACATCATCAAAATGGAGAATACTTACGGAAATAAACAACCTTTTACTGAAAAAATTCCAAGTTCGAATCGGTCTGCTGTCTATTCACAACGTGTAGACATTCCTTTAAAAAGCATCAACCCAGAACTAAAAAATCCTTTTGTAATTCCAGGGATCCGAAACGTTAAAATTGAATCTCAATTAAACCCAATATACACCTTTGATAATTTTTTAGAAGGAGACTCAAACAGATTGGCTCGAAATGCGAGTATTGCAGTAGCTAACAAGCCGGGCGGTACTTCTTTTAACCCCCTACTCATATTTGGTGGTGTTGGATTGGGAAAAACTCATTTAGCTCATGCAATTGGCGTAGACATAAAAGATAAGTATCCAGAGAAAACAGTACTTTACATTTCTGCTGAGAAATTCACACAACAATACATAGAATCTGTCAAAAAGAACAATCGAAATGATTTTATTCATTTTTATCAAATTATAGACGTTTTGATTATTGATGATGTTCAATTCTTGTCTGGAAAATCAGGAACTCAAGACGTATTTTTCCATATTTTTAATCATTTACATCAAAATGGGAAACAAGTAATTTTGACCAGTGACAAAGCACCTGTTGACATGCAAGATATTGAACAACGCTTATTGTCCCGGTTCAAATGGGGATTATCAGCAGAACTTCAAAATCCAGATTTTGAAACACGCGTTTCTATAGTTAAGAATAAATTGTATCGAGACGGAGTTGAAATGCCTGAAGAAATTATAGAATACTTAGCTAAGCACATCAATTCGAATGTTCGTGAATTAGAAGGAGCTATCATTTCACTAATTGCACAATCTTCGTTCAATAAAAAAGAAATTACACTTTCTTTAGCGAAAGAAATCGTTGAGAAATTTGTAAAAAACACAAAACGAGAAGTTTCCATCGACTACATTCAAAAAGTTGTTTCAGATTATTTCCAAATGGACGTGGACACCCTTCAATCCAAAACTCGAAAACGTCATATTGTGCAAGCACGACAATTAGCGATGTTTTTTGCGAAGAAATTCACGAAAGCTTCTCTGGCAAGTATTGGTTCTCAAATTGGGAAACGCGATCACGCAACGGTTCTACATGCCTGCAAAACTGTTAACAATCTCTCTACAACTGATAAGCAATTTAGAAAATACGTAGAAGACTTGACTAAAAAATTATCTATCTAAATAACTTTTTTTAATTACTATTTCATGGTTTACATATTCAAATTGTATGTGACCTAACTGCTTGATAAATAACTAATACTTCTAAAATAATGACCGGTAAATTATACTTAATCCCCACAGGACTAGGCGACAACGCTCCTTTAGAGGTATTACCAATTTCTGTGCAAAAAGTCATTGAAAATATAGATACTTATATTGTTGAAAACGAAAAGTCCGCTCGTAAATTTATCAAATCTATAAGCTCAGGAAAATCACAAGCGAGTTTGAATTTATTTAGTTTAAACAAGTTTACAGACCCTTTAGAAATTCCCTCTTTTCTAGAAGAATGCTTAGCTGGTAATGCTATTGGATTACTTTCAGATGCGGGTTGCCCAGGTGTCGCTGACCCTGGTGCTGAAGTTGTAAAGATAGCCCATAAACAGAACATTCAGGTAATACCATTGGTTGGGCCATCCTCTATATTATTAGCAATGATGGGTTCTGGAATGAATGGTCAAAACTTTGCATTTAATGGCTACTTACCCATAGATAAATCCGAACGAAAAGCTAAAATAAAACAGCTTGAAAGACGCTCTTTTGAAGAATCTCAATCCCAATTATTCATAGAAACTCCGTATCGAAATAACAGTATTTTGGAGGATTTAAGTAATGTTCTAAGTCCAAACACTCAAATTTGTGTGGCTTGCGATTTGACATTACCTTCAGAATATATCAAAACACAATCGGCAAAAGAATGGAAACATTCAAAGTTAGACTTCCACAAACGCCCAACTATCTTTATTATTCAAAAAGATTAACTTTTGATTTTTGGCTAGGGATAACAAAAGAGGTATCATATCCCGAAAATTTACGCATATAAGAAGTAATATCAGTGCCATAAGCATCTGCAAAACCCAAAGCTCCATAACTTCTTAAATAGCGCTTTACACTTCCTGGACCTGCCAAATGAGCCGCCGCTAAAATTCCAGACTCTGTAATTCGAATACCGTCAATTTTTTTACCAACAAAACGCTTAATGTCACGTCTTAAAACCCATTTGTTGCGTTTCGTATTTGCTAAAAATGCTTTTTCCTGAAGTGAAGGATTTTTCAAAAATTTTTGTGGGTTTTTTATCCCTAAAATATCTAAAGTTGATACTCCAAATTGATATTTCCCTAAATAGCCAAGCGTATTAATAACACTATACTTTCCTTGAGATTCCTTAAACGCAATGGCTTCTTTGAACGCAACATAAGAATTATCTAAAAATAAAATTTTTGAATTTATATTTTCAGTTATATGCGAAGGATTGTTTTGGTAAACACTATAATCAAACAACTCCGTAGTAACGGCATGGTCCTTAAATTCAATTTTTGGTTGGGTTGAAAATAAAAACAACAAACAAATGGTCACAAACAGAGATACTACAAAATAGAATAAATACTTTAAATTCACATCAGTGTTATTCATGGCATTGAGCAAAATTAAAAAAAAATTACAAAATAGAAAAGTTTATAATTATTAGCAGGTTATTCACTACTTCCTAACTCCTCTTCGATTCAAATATGCTTGGTAGTTTTTAGCATTTTGATTGTGCCCATTCAAGGTTTTAGCAAACTGATGAAAGCCCGGATTTTTGGCATCCGCTGCAAAATAAAAATAAGAATGATGCTCATAGTTTAAAACTGCTTCTATCGCTGATAAGTCTGGCATGGCAATTAATCCAGGAGGTAAACCTTTAAATTTGTAGGTGTTATATGGGGAATTAATGGTTTTATGAACATTCAAAACACGTTTGATAATCGTACTCTTATACGTAGGCAATTGGTAAGCCGCAAACTTAAGTGTCGGATCTGCTTGTAGAGGCCAAGCATTGTTTAAACGATTGATATAAACGCCTGCAATTCGAGGCTGTTCAGAAGATTGTTTAGACTCTTCATGAACAATGGCTGCAAGTATCATTACCTGGTTTGGGGTAAGACCTGTTGATTTAGCTTTTTCTAAACGGTTGACATTCCAAAAACGATTGTACTCTTTCAACATTCGATTTCTAAAGGTAGTTGCTGATGTATTCCAGAAAAATTCATAGCTATTTGGTAAATACATCGCTAAAGCATTCGCTTCTGTAAAATTATGAGATTCTAAAAAATCTTTATCTAAAAATGCGGTAATTAAGGCAGTACTGTCTGCTTCAATTTGGTTCGAAATTCGTGCCGCTAAATCGGTCAATGTGTGTTGATTATTGAACGCTATTTTAACTGGTAAATTTCGACTGCGAATAGAATTAACAATATCGTTATTAGTCATGCCTTTGGTGATTAAGAACCGACCAGCTTTGATATTATTTACATATTTTTTTTGCTTTGCTAATCTTTCAAACGTTACGATATTTTTTAAAAGAGGTTCTAAATCGGTGCGAACTTCTGCGAAGGTCGCATCAGACTCTACAAAGATATACGCTTCTTTGGAATTAAAATTAGTATTGGGCACAAGCATTACCGAATAAATGTAGTAAGAAAAAATTCCGGCACCAATCAACCCAATCAATACAATTGCAATCGCTATTTTTTTAAAGTACATGATTTATAAATTGAAATAAATATTCATTTTTATAGCGCCCTTTAAAGAATCGCCACTTTTTTTTAAGTCCGACTTTTTCAAACCCAACAGATTCAAATAGGCGAATACTTACACTATTATCTTCTAAAACATTGCTATACAATTGATGGAGACCTAAGTCATTAAAACTATAATTCATCAACACGGACAAAGCATCTTTTCCATAACCTTTTCCTCGATGCGCTTCCGTTAACACTATACTAACCCCAGCGTGTTTGTTATAAGAATCAAAATCAAAAAGATCTATAAAACCAAGAGGTTCATTAATTTTAGATGTAATTACCAACCGCAATTGTTTAAGATTTTTAATATCATTATGAGCAGTCTCTAAATATTTTTGCAACACATCCTTAGAAAAAGGCGTTTGAATTTGACTTAATTCCCATAAAGATTCGTCGTTTTCTATTGAATATAAAAAGGCTAAATCTTGAAGAACTAGGGCTCTTAGATTGATATGATTACCCTGGAGTGCTACCATTCTAAATCTCCTTTAAAAACTTGCTTTGTAGGCCCACACAACCACACATCTGAATAAGAAGATAAAAGTGGTTCAAACCGAACTTTCAAAACCCCACCTTGTGTTTCTAAGGAAATCGATTTTGAAGTGGTTTGATTTGAGTGAAACATCGCAATAGCAACAGCTGTAGCACCTGTACCACAAGACAACGTTTCACCCTCTACACCACGCTCATAAGTACGAATTACAAAAGTATCGTCATTTATTTTTTCTGCAAAATTTACATTGACGCCATTAACATCAAAAGGTGCAGTATGCCGAATTTTAGATCCCTCTGTATTCATATCAATTGCTTGTAAACTAGATTGAAGCGCTACGTAATGAGGAGATCCTGTATCGAGAACATGGTAATTTTCATTTGAAAAAATTGATGAAACATCTTGCATTTTCAATTCCACATAGGCGTCATCAATACGAGCAAAATGCGACCCGTCAGTGGCTACAAATTCAGTATTTATTTCTATAATTCCTAAAAACTTTGCGAAAGCAACAATACAACGTCCGCCATTTCCACACATGGTACTCTCGTTACCATCAGCATTAAAATAGACCATTCTGAAATCGTAATTAGGGTCTGACTCTAAAAGTATCAATCCATCGGCTCCAACTCCTGTACGTCGTTTGCATAAATGCGCTATCAATGTAGTATTGTGCTTATCAAACACATCCTTACGATTGTCGATTATCACAAAATCATTCCCTGTTCCTTGGTATTTATAAAAAATTTGCCTCATATCTAAAGACAAATATAAGAATATTAAACTGTAATTTGAGCTGTTAAAAGGTCGTTAAAATTGAATGTTGAATTCAATAAAAAACTAATTTTAGGGTTATAGTTAAATATATAAAAACAAAACACCATGAAAAAAATTCTCACATTACTATGTGTTTCTGCTTTGGGTGGAGCACTAACCCTTGGGGTCTACAAACAATTTCTTGAAAAACCATCAATTCCTAAAGTTACTGAAAATCAACCCACAGCTACTCTATTCCCTGTGAACCTAAATACAAATTTGAATGGAGGAACTAATGTAGATTTTACGACTGCTGCTAACAAAACTGTACATTCAGTAGTTCATGTAAAAAATACAACACTTAGTAAAGGCTATACCAGCTTTGAGGATTTATTTTTTGGAAGGTCTCAGCAGCAGCAGCAAATTGGAACTGGATCGGGTGTTGTTATTTCACCCGACGGATATATCATAACAAACAACCATGTCATTGAAGGTGCACAATCTATCGAGATTACCACTAATAACAATAAAACATATGACGCCGAACTTATTGGAACTGATCCGAATACTGATATTGCTTTATTAAAAATAGAGGCTGATGAACCTTTAGAATATACCACATTTGGAGATAGTAATTCTGCCCGAATTGGAGAATGGGTTTTAGCTGTTGGCAATCCTTTTAATCTAACATCTACAGTAACTGCTGGAATCATAAGTGCAAAATCTAGAGATTTGTCTGGACAAAACACACAATCGTTTATTCAGACAGATGCTGCTGTAAATCCAGGAAATTCTGGTGGTGCTTTGGTGAATATCAATGGAGAATTAATTGGTATCAATACCGCCATTTCATCTCAAACGGGCAACTATATTGGCTATTCATTTGCAGTTCCAAGTAATATTGCTCGCAAGGTTGTAGAAGATATTATGGAATTTGGAAATGTTCAAAACGGGATTTTAGGAGTGATTGGAGGAGAATTAAACAGTAAAAAAGCTCGAGATTTTGGGATCGATGAAACAGAGGGCTTTTATGTTACGGGTGTACAAACAGGGACAGGTGCCGATCGAGCTGGTATCGTAAAAGGCGATATTATTCAACGCATCGATGGGATTACAATTTCTAAATTTTCAGATTTGAAAGGGTTTTTAAATACCAAAAGTCCGGAAGATGAAGTGCAAGTTGAACTCCTAAGAGGTGGCAACGTAAGACGCTTAAATGTCACGTTAGAAAAACTTACCATGATTGACATTCCCATTATTGGAACACTTGAAGAGCCCTCAAAAGTAACTCTAGAAAGCCTAAATATTGACTTTGGTTTGCAACTTTCTGAACTGTCTGAAACCCACCGTGAAGACTGGGAATCTGATGGTATATATGAAGGAAGTTTTGTCACCGAAATCAACGATTTAAAAATAAAATCTATCAATGATGCTCAGAGGGCATTAGAAAAATATTCCAATAAAGTACTCAGAATCGCAATTGTTAAAACTAATGGTGAAAAAGTGATGTATCGATTTAGATAAAATACTCATATTCATTTACTTAAAATCCGTTATTCAGTTTTTGAAAGATGGATTTTTTTTTATTCAAAAAAGTTACGAAAACGTTTGAAATCTTTTATTTTTGCAAAAACATTTCAAAACATAAATAAATGGCTTCAAAACCCACCTACAGTTCCGAAATTGCCTTTCAATCAGACCGCAGAAAAGCTGCGGTTGAACTTATTAAAATTCTAAGCGATCTTTGGTACGACAGTGCGATTGAATTGGTCCTGTTTAGAAACCAATTAATGGATCAAAATGTCAGCGAAATTCTAAAACTTCACGAATACGCTGGTGAATTTGTAAACAAACCCATTTCTATTTTTGATTCTGTTGAAATGGCACAAGCTATAAAATTATTAAACCTCCCTGCTTCTAAATTAGATATCGGAAAATTAACCTTTGAATACCACAAAGAAGAAGTCACGAATCACAGCATCTCATCCTTTTTGTCAAAAAAATTAAAAGCCGCAAATCAACAGCCAAAACTTGAACCCAAAGATGTGGTACTTTACGGATTTGGACGCATAGGACGGTTGGTAGCGCGTGAACTGATGGGGAAATCTGGAAGCGGAAGTCAATTGCGACTTCGAGCTATTGTAACCCGCGATAAACTAACTCCCACAATTTTAGAAAAAAGAGCCGCATTATTACGAAGTGATTCTGTACATGGTGATTTTTATGGAACAGTTCGCGTGGACACAAAATTACAAGCATTAATCATTAACGGCATGACCGTTTACATCATATCTGCTACAAAACCAGAAGATATAGACTATACAATCTATGGCATAAACGAGGCTTTAATTATAGACAATACAGGAGCTTTCAGAGATCAGGAAGCACTGCAAAGACATTTGAGTGCTAAGGGATCAAAAAAAATATTATTAACTGCACCAGGAAAAGGGATTCCAAATATTGTACATGGAGTGAACCATTTGGAGCATGCTCCTGAAAGTGTTGATATTTTTTCTGCTGCGTCCTGTACAACAAATGCCATTACCCCTATTTTGAAAGTTATTGAAGACTCCTTAGGAGTGGTTCATGGCCATCTCGAAACAATACATGCCTATACAAATGATCAGAATTTAGTTGATAATATGCATTCTAAATACCGAAGAGGACGTGCCGCAGCACTTAATATGGTCATTACTGAAACTGGAGCTGGAAAAGCAGTCAGTAAAGCACTTCCCGCTCTAGAAAACAAACTTACCTCAAACGCTATTCGAGTGCCGGTTCCTAATGGTAGTTTGGCTATTTTAAACCTTGAAA
>Ga0102887_1001715_pt1 | contig 9756 bp, 5 predicted proteins | sample Colrivmet1550B02_FD_84504 | JGI IMG/M metagenome (GOLD analysis project Ga0102887, IMG submission 84504) | Estuarine microbial communities from the Columbia River estuary - metaG 1550B-02 | ecosystem: Environmental > Aquatic > Marine > Intertidal zone > Estuary | place: USA: Columbia River Estuary...
TGGAACAGTTTACCGGCCTCGATAATCTGGGTATTGAAGTGGGTCTTTCTACCGCCTTTAAACATCTGCAACAGCTGGCACAGGATTCTGTGTTTCATCCACAGACTGCTGACGCGCCGCTGCAGATACTGGGCCTACTCGAGGGATCCGGATTGCGCTTTGATCAGCTCTGGATTGTCGATATGCACAGCCAGAACTTTCCGGCATCAGTAGCGATTAACCAATTGCTGCCTGCGGAGTTTCAGCGCCTGCATCAAATGCCCCACAGCCTGCCGGAACGCGAGCTGGAGATTGCCAATCAACTATTACAGGGTTACAAAAATAATAGTGGCCGTTTAATTGTTAGCCACCCAAAAATACGCGGTGAAGAGCAGCTCGACCCCAGCCCGCTTATCAGCGACATTCCGCTGGGTAGCCATAAGGTTCTTAATAGCCATAAGCTTTTTGACAGCCCACAGCCCCATCCACCTTGGCTCTATCAAGACTATCAGTGTCAGCTACTGGCTGATCAAGCGCCGCCCTACAGCCCGAGATTAGAAACCATTCGCGGCGGCAGCAACTTGCTAAAAAACCAATCGATCTGCCCCTTTAATGCCTTTGTCACCCATAGGCTAAAAGCTGAGCCGTTAGAGGAGCCCAGCCAGGGTTTGTCGGCCCTGGATCGCGGTTCACTGTTGCATGAGATCCTTTTTCGCCTCTGGGGCATCTGGAAAACCTCCGCCACATTGCAGGCCCTGAGTGATCAGCAGCTTCAGCAACAGCTGGCTACGACTATTGAGCAAACTCTCACAGAGTGGGCCCCCCGCCATCCAATTCTTCGCGGCGATCGCTTCCGCGGGCTCGAGCAACAGCGTTTGGAAAAACTCCTGACTCAGTGGCTCGAAGAAGAAAAGCTGCGCCCGCCCTTTGAAGTGGTGGAACTGGAGAGCAAAAACAGCGTGCGATTTGGCGATCTAGAAATTAACTTGCGCCTAGATCGTGTGGATCAGATTGGCGACAAGCTGCTAATTATTGACTACAAGTCCGGCGCCGTAAAAGAATCCAGTTGGAGTGGCACTCGGCCTGTGGATCCTCAGTTACCTCTCTATGTACTGGCCAGTAATCCCCGCGCCAATGGCTGTGCCTTTGCCCAGATCAAAGGCGGCAAGATCAAGTTTGTCGGCAGTACTGACAGCAAATTTTTAGCCAGTGAAAAAGTCACTGGCGATACTGACCTCTCCCAGCAGTGGGCAGAACAGATTGATGCTTGGCAGAGCGCCTTAAGTAATCTCGCCGATGAATTTGTTAACGGCCATGCCAGTGTTGAAGTCTATGATCAGACTCAGTTTGGTTATCAGGATTATCTACTGCCATTAAATCGCTGGTCTGAAGAGGCCGATATCAATGCCGAAGTGACGGGTTCTATTAATACTACTGGCATTAACGGAGAGCCCGGCCAATGACTGAGATTGCCGATCTGCAACAGCGCCGCCAAGCGCTAGATCCCTCCCAGAGCTTTATTGTCTCTGCTCCGGCGGGCTCGGGAAAAACAGGACTCATTACTCAGCGGGTTTTGCGCTTGCTCTGCACTGTGGAAAATCCTGAGGAAATTCTTAGCATTACCTTCACCCGCAAAGCCGCGCGCGAGATGGCCAGCCGTATTCACAGTGCACTGCGTCAGGCGGCTTACACGCCGCGCCCTGACAATGAGTATGAAGCCCAGACCTGGGACTTGGCCGCTGCTGCAGTTGAGCGCAACCGACAGCTGGGTTGGAACCTGTTGGATATGCCCGGCCGTCTGCGTATTCAAACTATCGATGGTTTCTGCCGCTATATTGCCAGTCAGTTTGCCCTTGAAACCAAATTTGGCCCTATCCCAGAGCCCAGCGAACAGCCGCAAATTCATTATCAAAGCGCAGCCCGAGCGCTGCTGGATAAGATCGAGGAAGCTGGCCCAGTTGCCGAACAACTGGCTGTAATACTGGCCCACACCGGCAATGATATGGCGCGCTGCGAAACCCTGCTCTCCGAATTACTCGGCAAGCGCGAGCAGTGGTTGCCGCTAATTTACGATGCGGGCAAAAACAGTCAGTATTTCCAGCAGGTCATAGAACAGGTTGTGGCTGATAATCTGCTGGAGCTGGATGAGGCATTAATGCCCGTCGCCGGCGAATTTATCGCGCTAATAGATTTTGCTGTGCAACATATTGCCCCCAAGGACAACCTTGCCCTAAGCCAGCTAGGCAGCTTTAGCGAACTGCCTGAAATCGGGCTTGAAGGGGTCGCTCAGTGGAAACTGATCCTCGGTCTACTGGTGACCAAAAGTAATGAGCCACGTAAGACCATTAATGTTAAGCAGGGATTTCCCAGCGATCAAAAAGAGATTAAGGCACGGATCATAGTGCTTCTCGACTGGTGTCGTGAGCGCCCTGAACTGAATGAAATTATCGCCAATGTAATGCATCTGCCCGATGCTGAGATCGATCAATCTCAGCAGAAAATGCTCGATGCCCTAGGTTTTCTGCTGCCGTTATTAGCGGCGCAACTGGATGTAATTTTTCAGCAGCAGGGTCAATGTGATTACCCAGCAATTACCCTCGCGGCGTTAAATGCCCTGGAACCCGAAGCTGGGGATGGCGTGGTGTCCGATATTACCCTGCGTCTCGACTATCAGTTGCGTCATATTCTAGTAGATGAGTTTCAGGATACCTCTGCGGCACAGATCAAACTGCTTGAGCAGCTAATAGGCGGCTGGCAGCCGGACGATGGCCGCACACTGTTTTTAGTGGGTGACGCGATGCAATCCCTCTATGGTTTTCGCAATGCCAATGTTGGATTGTTTCTCAATGCCCAGCGCCATCCAGTGGGACCCGTTCAGTGTAGACCTCTGACATTAAGCTCTAACTTTCGCTCCCAGCTAGGCATTATTGAATGGGTCAACAGCGCCTTCACTGACGCTTTCCCGGCCCATGCTGATATTAGCCGCGGCGCTATTCCCTACTCGCCCTCGGTTGCGGTGAAAGCCGCTGACAATGCACAGGCTGTCAGCTTTCAGGGTTTTTCTGGCGATAATCACAAGCTTGATGAGGCCGCCTATATAGCCAAGCTGTGCAGTAATTTGCGCGATCACAAACCAGACGAGTCTATAGCCATACTGGTGCGCGGGCGCGGCCATCTGCGCAGTATTATCCCCGCATTGCGGGAAGCCAAACTGTTCTGGCAAGCCATTGATATTACGCCACTGGCCAGCAGAATGCCGGTGATTGATCTGCTGTCATTGACCCGCGCCCTGCTTTCACCAGCGGATAAAATTGCTTGGTTGGCAGTGTTGCGTGCCCCCTTTTGTGGGCTTAGCCTAGGGGACCTATTAGCTGTGGCCAATAGCCTTGGTGACAATAAAGAAAATTCCCACTTGGCAAATAATGCGATATTGGCCCAGCTAATCGAGTTGCTAGGTGTCTCAGCCTCTCAGCTCCATCTCAGCCAAGATGGCCAGCAATGCCTCCAGCGCATTGTTCCTCTTCTCGAATCCGCCTGGGCCAATCGTGGTCGCACTAATTTGCGTGCGAGCGTCGAACAGCTATGGATCGATTTGGGTGGTCCGGCTACGCTTAAAGACAGTGCCGATCTCAGTGACGCCCGCAGCTATTTAGATCTATTGGAGAACTGGCAAACCGGGGCAACAGTTAGCGACTGGAACAGTTTTAAACTGGCGGTGGACAAACTCTATGCCGCGCCTTCCCCCGATGATGGCGGTTCAGATAATACCGACGGCAGTCAAAAGTCCGTTATTCAGATTATGACCATTCACAAAGCTAAGGGGCTGGAATTTGACCATGTTATTTTGCCCGGTCTCAGTCGCGGCTCCGGTTCGGATAAAAAGCAATTAATGCGCTGGCAACAGCATATAGATGAGCACAGTGATTCCTCATTAATTATGGCGCCACTGGGTGCTCACGATGAGGAAGATGACAGTGTCTACAGTTATCTAAAGCGTGAAGACAGTCTTAAAACTCGCCTCGAGAGCACTCGCGTTCTCTATGTGGCTGCAACCCGAGCGGTGCGCCGGCTCTATCTCTGCGGTGCGGTTAAACAACTGAAAAATGGTCAATGGCAACCCACAGGCAAAACCACGTTGTTGACACCGATCTGGAAAAGTATTGAGACCGGTCTGGATCAAGGGCTCTACGCGGTGCAACAGAGTGCTACGGAGCTTGCCGATAAGGACAGTAAAGAAGTCCCTAGTTTGCGCCATATTCGGCGTTTGGACGGCCAGTTTCAGTCGCCACAGAGACCGGATACTAGTGCCAATCTTGGCACTCCTGAAACCTCTGCCGAAACAGGTAGTGATATTGATAGTAGCCTCTCCAGTCGCGCTCGCTCCATGGGTACGGTGTTGCACAGAACCCTCAAACAACTAGCCAATGAGGGTGTCGAGCAGTGGCCTGAGTCACGCATTAGCCAGTTGCCGGCAACTTGGGGCGCTCAGCTTAAAGAGCTTGGTATGCTCGCCAGACCTGATGAATTAAAAAGTTTACTAGACGCCGTTAATAGCATGCTTGCCGATCAGCGCGGTCGCTGGATTCTGCAGCATCATGAGCAGGCACAGTGTGAGCAGGCCCTGGGCTATAGATATAGCGATCGCGGCCATGTGGGCACCTCGGTGATTGACAGAACTTTCGTCGAGAATGGCACCCGCTGGATTATTGATTACAAACTCTCTCAACCTGCAGAGGGGGAGTCAGAAACGCAATTTATTGTTCGTCAGAGCAGTGCCTACAGCGCCCAACTTAGCCATTACGCCAAACTCTATCGCAGCATGCAGGCAAATCCGGTTCACTGTGCTCTGTATTTTCCGCAAATCCCCATGTTTATTGAGCTTGAAGCCGAATAGCCTTCAAAAGCCAGTAGATTTAAGTACAATGGATGATCTTTCAAAAAACGACATTAGTTAGGAACTTGAGCATGGATTCACAGGCTGTAGAAAATATTAATATCGAACCACCAGTGGTTCTGATTACCCCAGCGGAATTGAAGAGTGAAATCCCGCTGAGTGACAAAGCCCGAGAGGTCATCTCTAAGGGTCGTAAAAATATCGAGAACATACTAGAGCGCAAAGATCACCGCCTAATGGTTGTAGTGGGTCCCTGCTCTATCCACGATCTTAAGGCCGCTCATGACTATGCCAACAGACTCAAAGCCTTAGAAGAGAAAGTCGGCGATACACTGCTGATTGTTATGCGCGTGTATTTTGAAAAGCCCCGCACCACCACCGGTTGGAAAGGCTTGATCAACGATCCATTTATGAATGACTCATTTAAGATTACCGATGGTCTGCATATTGGTCGTCAGCTGCTGCACGATATTTTGGAAATTGGCCTGCCCACTGCCACCGAAGCACTGGATCCCATTTCACCTCAGTATCTGCAAGACTTGATAGCCTGGTCGGCGATTGGTGCCCGCACCACAGAATCTCAGACTCACCGAGAGATGGCCTCTGGCCTGTCCTCGTCTATTGGTTTTAAAAATGGTACCGATGGCAGCTTGACCGTAGCCATCAATGCCTTGCAGTCAGTTTCAAGCCCACACCGTTTTTTAGGCATTAATTCAGACGGCAATGTCTCGATTGTTACGACTAAAGGCAATCCCTACGCCCATGTCGTTTTGCGCGGCGGCAATGGCAAGCCTAACTATGATTCGGTTAGCGTTTCAATTTGCGAGCAGGAGCTCGTTGCCGCCGGTATCGATGCCAATATCATGGTTGACTGCAGTCACGCCAATTCCAATAAAGACCACAATCTGCAGCCTTTGGTGCTGGATAATGTTGCCAACCAGATCGTCGAAGGCAATAAGTCAATTATTGGTGTGATGCTGGAGAGTAATATCAATGCGGGTAATCAGAAGCTCTCAAGTAATCCAGATGATATGGACTACGGTGTCTCAGTAACTGATGCCTGTATCGACTGGGAAACCACGGAAAGAACATTGATCTCAATGGCAGATAAATTACGCGATGTTTTAAAAACCCGCTAAGCTTTTTTGTATTATTGAGTTCAAAAAGCCCCTGCTCTGTATAGATCTGGGGCTTTTTTATAGCCGTACCTCTATCACTACATCAGTTCTAGATACCACAGAACGACTCGCCCTAAGCTGCATAACAGGGTATTGTTAAACAAAGTTTATACTCCCAACCACTAACGTTTAAGAGCACTATGATTAGATTACTGTTACTCGTCGCGATTATCTTTTCAATCTGGTACTGGTGGACAACGGTCACCCGTCTACCCCAAGAAAAGCGCCGTGCGTTTTTGTGGCGCAGCGCCTTTTGGTTGGTACTTGGCGCATCGGTCATGCTGGTAGCGACTGGCCGCATGCACTGGCTTGGCGCTGGTCTTGCTGTGCTGGTGCCAGTGCTTAAAGGTGCCTTCGCAGTGGGGCTTCGTGCCCTGCCTCTCCTGCAAATGTTAAGCCGCTTCAAAACGAGCCCCTCGCAATTTCGCACTAAATCATTGGCCGTGGAAGTCAATTTTTCCACCCGCCATATGGATGGTGAAGTATTAGACGGCGAGTTTGCCGGACGTCGCCTCTCCGAGCTAAGTGCCGATGAAGCTCAGGTCCTGAGTGACAGTTTGCGTGAGACAGACCGCGAATCCTATGTGTTGTTGCAGGCCTATCTAGTGCGCAATGGTCGTGGCGGTGATGAACAGTCCCAGCAGGATTCCACATCAACGCGCTTTTCTGATTTATCCAATGAAGAGGCGCTGAAAATTTTGGGCCTAGAGCCCGGTGCCTCTAAAGAAGATATTGGCAAAGCGCATAAGAGACTGATGCAGCGCTTACATCCGGATCGCGGTGGCAGCGATTATCTAGCGGCTAAAATCAATGCGGCTAAAGATCAGTTGCTCTAAGCGACGCAGCCGATCCCCAAAATAAAAATGCGGGTATAAGTAACCCGAGAGACTGAGCAACCTATGCGCCACAGGCAAGACTTTGATCCTGATAAAAAAATTAACTGGAAACTATTCCAGATTATCTGGCCCTATCTGCTGGAGTATAAGTTTCGCATCGGTGTAGCCGTTGCCTGTCTAGTGCTGTCTAAAGCCGCCAGTGTCTACGGTCCCTTCTTACTGAAAGATATAGTGGATACGCTTAGTCCTGCCGCGAGTTTAGAAAGTGCTCCAAGCCTTCCCAATTTTTTAGTCGTGCCTATCGGATTAGTTTTGGCTTATGGGTTTGCGCGCTTTTCGATGATTATTCTCGGCGAGATTCGCGATACGGTCTTTGGTCGCGTAACTGAACGGGCTATGCGCCGCGTCGGCCTACAAGTATTTATCCATGTGCACAACCTTGATCTCGACTTTCACCTCAATCGTCGCACCGGTGGATTGGCTCGCGATATAGATCGGGGTACCAGCGGTATCAGCTTTTTGATGCGCTTCTTTGTGTTTAATATTGCCCCCACGTTAATTGAAATTGCGCTGGTTATTGGCCTGTTGTTCTATAACTACGGCATAGAGTTTGCCGCGATCACTATGGTTTCAGTGGTTATGTATATTCTCTTTTCACTGGTCACCACTGACTGGCGTACCCAGTTTGTTCGAGAAGCGAATAAAGCTGACTCGGCCGCCAACACCCGATCCATCGACAGCTTGCTAAACTATGAAACGGTTAAATATTTCACCAATGAAAAATATGAAGCGCGGCTCTATGACCTTGCCCTAGAAGATTGGGAAACAGCTCGGCGTAAAAACCGCCTATCACTGCTTTCCCTTAATGGCGGCCAAGCGCTGATTATTACCGTCGCCATGACTGCAATGATGTGGCTCGCCGCCCAGCGAGTGACCGATGGCATTATGACTATCGGCGACTTCGTGCTGATCAATGCCTTTATGATGCAGCTGTTTATGCCCCTCAACTTTCTCGGCTTTGTCTATCGTGAAATTAAAGGCTCAATGGCCAATATAGAAAATATGTTCGATTTGATGGCGCTCAGTAGCAAAGTCACCGACCTGGCCGATGCCGCAGAACTAAAAGTGACTCAGGGGCATATTCGCTTCGATCAGATCTGCTTCGACTACCAGTCAGATCGGCAGATATTAAAAAATATTAGTTTTGATATAAAGCCGGGTGAAAAAGTCGCGATAGTGGGCGCTAGCGGCGCAGGCAAGTCAACATTGGTAAAACTATTATTTCGCTTTTACGATCCAACTCAGGGCCGTATTACCATCGACGGTCAGGATATTCGTATGGTTTCTCAGGAATCTCTCCGTGGGGCCATAGGAATAGTGCCTCAGGACACGGTGCTATTTAACAGCAGCATCTTTGACAATATTCGCTATGGTAAACCTGAGGCCAGCGATGAAGACGTTCATAATGCCATCCGTATGGCCCACCTAGAGACCTTTATTAAGCAGTTACCGGATGGTGTGAATACCATGGTGGGTGAGCGCGGCTTAAAATTATCCGGTGGCGAAAAGCAGCGTGTAGCCATTGCCAGAACCATTCTTAAGCGACCGCCGATTTTACTCTTCGATGAGGCCACCTCGTCACTGGACAGCAAATCAGAGCGCTCTATTTTAGCGGCTCTGCGAGAAATTGCCGAGGGCCATACCAGCCTGGTTATTGCTCATCGCCTGTCAACTATTGTTGATGCTGACAGGATCGTGGTGCTCGATCAGGGAACCATTGTCGAGCAGGGAAATCATGAGCAATTGCTAGCCCTTGACGGCCGCTATGCTGACCTCTGGTCTAGCCAGCTTAGATCGACCCAACTAATGCCAGAGTGATAACTCGGCCATTTAAAGAGGGCCCGTTAAAGACAGCCCGTTAAGGAAAGCCAGGTTAAATTCTCCTCTGAGAGCCCTATCGCGGGACCAACCCCTCCCAGTTCGATTAAAACTGTTAACCAGTTCGCACAATTCATTTCAGACGGTTGCGGTACCTCGGCCAGAGCATAGAATCGCTCCAATCGTAATCAATAAGTGTTGGCATGAGGCTGACAGGGAGCTTAAACGGAATGGGCATCAACGTAAAAAACATAACTCTATCTATCACTAGCGCTGCACTCCTGCTCCTTAGCACTGCAGTCATCGCCGCACCAGTCGATATCAGCTACCAGAGTGCTGGGACATCAACCTCCCTTGAAACTAAGAAAAATGGCTCAGTCAATGCTGGGCTCAACGCAATAACTGTCGACGGTACCAATAGCCTAGCGGTGAATACCTCCAATAGCAGCATGGCAGGCACCTGGGAAGCTACAGTGAATAATTATGCCGCTGTTCAGGCTGGCGCGGGAAAATACAACAGTGGCCGCAAGGGCCACGAAAAGTACGCCAAAGCCGGATACCTCTTTAGTCTGTTGGATATCTCCGAGAGCCTTAGCTCCACCGCCGCAAAATACAATGCACTGGTAAACTACGTTATCTGGGACATTATGGGCGATGTACCGGATCTCAAAAATCGGCGCGATAAGAAATTGGTAAAAGGGTTAAAGAAAGAAGCAGATGCCAACAAAAAGTTTGACTGGTCGACCACTATGGAGGTTTATACCGCTAATGACCGCGGTACCACCAGAGAGTTCTTTGCAGTGCTGCCACCTATTGCGACACCTATCCCCAGCGCACTGTTCTTGTTTGGCTCAATGGCCCTTGGGTTGTTTGGCATAGTGACACGAAAAAAGGCTATCACGGCCTAGACTAACTGGTTAAGCCTCTATCCACTCTTAACTCTGCGATTTACTCAAGAGTTAAATTCGCTCCGAAGGCTCCCCCTAACCCA
>Ga0102887_1001721_pt1 | contig 9740 bp, 9 predicted proteins | sample Colrivmet1550B02_FD_84504 | JGI IMG/M metagenome (GOLD analysis project Ga0102887, IMG submission 84504) | Estuarine microbial communities from the Columbia River estuary - metaG 1550B-02 | ecosystem: Environmental > Aquatic > Marine > Intertidal zone > Estuary | place: USA: Columbia River Estuary...
ATAACTGATGAAAACACAGAGATATGGCAAGATTTGAACACTGATACTATTGTACAGGAAGACGATGAATTTTCAAATATCGAATTTCAGACAGTAATCAATGGTGATGATTTAGAAATAAATTACACACAAGATGCAAGTAATTTCACTGAGATTAGTTATACAGTAAAGAGATGGACGATGTAAATGCGAGATAAAGCAATATTGCTTTATGAATGGCGACAATTACGATTAAAACTACAAGAAGAATTAACACAATCAACTCTACAAGAAATCGTTAATTGGTGGAAAGCCTTTCCTTATCATAGCAATGGATTTAATTACGATGATGTGAAGACTTGGCCAGATGTATGGGAATACATCAGCGAAGAATTCTATACGAATAGTGGTAATGGATTAGGATGTTTCTATACTCTATACCACTCCTACCCAGAACATAACCCAGAAATATGGCTAATATTAGACCTAACGGAAGGCGGTGAAATATACTTAGTTGCCCATATGGACGGTTATGTTCTGAACAGATTAAATGGCAAGGTAGACAAATATGAAGATATTAAGAATGATATTGACATTATGGAACGAACAACGTATAATGATATAGAACCGTATCTTAAGAATAGAAAATGATTAAGTGCGAAGTTTTTTACTAAATAAATACATATAACAACAACAGGTAAATAAAATGCTAAAAGAAACGAAATATGAAAAAGGTGATATTGTAACATTATACTTACAAACAGGTCAAGAAATCTTAGGAAAATTTGATGCTGAAGACGATTCTAGTGTAGTTATTACAAAGCCATTAACGATTGCTATGGGACCAAAAGGTGCCGCATTTCAAACTTTTACTGTAACAGGTGATAGTGAGAACAATGTACATTTTAAGTCTGACAAAATCATTTCAGTGTTAAAGACTAGAAAAGATACAGCAGATTCATATATTCAAGCAACATCAACAATTATAACTCCAGAGAAAGGAGGCTTGATAACGTAATGCCACAGGCCGCTAGAACAACTGACCCTATTACAGCACATGCCTCTTGTGGGGCTGAAAAATGTGGACCTGGAAGTGACAATGTGATTATTCAAGGATTACCGGCATATCGTGTAACTGATAAGACAGAACCACATGGTGTTCCACAACCTGCAAGAGGATGTGTGCCACATGTTACACCATTAGTAAAAGGTTCTCATAATGTTCGAATAAACAATCAGCCAGCGGGTAGAGTGGGCGATGCTCATTCTTGTGGAGTAACGATAGTATCGGGTTCAAGTAAGGTGATTATCAATGGCTAGTGAAGCAGAATTAGAACGACTATATCAACTGTTTGTCACTAATGGTGGTGGAGCATTTACCTTTTCTGGCGCAAATTTAACTCCTAAGCAGTATTCTGATGCAGTTTCTACCTCTAATTTAACACCATTACAGATGGCACAATTAGAAGCAAGGCAACACCAATATAATAGACAGAAGGCGTTAAACGTAATATCAACTGAATTAGACACTAATGCGTTTACTAATCCTTATGCTTCTAGGGCAGTTTATGCTAATTCTCTATTTTCTGCACTGAATGGTACAACTGGTTCTATCAATGCAGGATTACTTGAGGGTGGTTTTAGTGGGTTTAGTGATGCCAATAGGGCATTAGTTGTTGCAGGAGTTTTATCAGCAACAGGCGTAGATTTAGAAAAAATTATAAAGATTGCGGGATTGATGGCATTAGGCAACACAATGTACACATCTTTGGCTAATCACACAAACAGTCAAACAGCAGATATACCAAAAACACTAGAAGATGCGAGTTCTTTGTCAGCAATGAATGAACAGTTCGGAGAATCTGGTGACCCATGTGGATATTTCAATCAATTGATGGGAATTCTAGGAGGGGTATTTGATGGTACTTTAGATTTTATCGAAACAGCAGTTGGTGATATTTCGTCATTAGTGAACAAGACTGGTATTCCGGCAATATTATCAAGTATTCTTTCAGCATTAACAGGTGCCGGCGGCGTAGTTGCTACAGCAATTGCAGGAGTAGTTGGATTAATTGCTGGCGGAGTAGCAACAATCTTACAAACATTATCACCTCTAGTTGGAAAAATTATGAATGCTATGGCTGATATGACCACACAAATCTCTACAGAGATTAGTTCTCTTGCTGATATGGCAGCCGAATTACTTAGAAAAGCGATGGCTCTACTTATAGGAAGTGCGGCAACTGACCCTTGTAAAGTAAACGTACTGAATAATACAGGCTCACCAGCCATGCAAGGTGCTATTGCTCAACTAAATCAACCTTTAGGCACGAGTATGCCTAATTCTATAGAAACATCTGCAGATTCTAGGGTAGATGCAAGTCAAGTAACTAAGAAACTAGATGCGGCTAAAGCCGAAGCATTACTAAAGGCTGGTGTCCCTCAATCACCATTCACAGAAGCGGCAAAAACATACACTACCCATGACTCTGTTTTACATTCTTCAGCACCAAATGAAAGTATTCGTCCGAAAGCAAGACCATCTGATAGTTTTGATGAAGATGCAATGCCGGAAAGAAGAGATGGCGAAACTATGGACGAATTTATGAAGCGTATTGGTGCAACAAGACAAGCAACAGCCGAAGAAAAAGAATCAGAAGCAATGAAGAAACGAGAAGTAGTTTCACTAAGAGCCAGAGCGATGGTAAGAGAATGGCAACAAAGACAATTGAACTACACAAGAGATTCTCAAACATTAATGAATGAAATGCGTGAAGCCTTAAATACTAAGAACTTTATAAACAAAACAGCAATAAAGAACAGAATCACACAATTACTAGACCTTCAATATAGTAATCATCAAAATGTAGCAAACCTGACAAACCAGTATATGGATTCATTCAAGTACTGGACTGAAGGCGGTATACCAAGTCGAGTAACAGAAGCAAAGATTCGACACATATACATTGCTCGTATTCAACCAGCACAAACTCGCATATACAATAATGCAGTAACTTCCATGAATTCTATAAAAACCGAATGGAATAGTATTGACAGTCCGTTGTATTAATGTTATACTATTCAGTAAGATAATCACAAACTTTAAGATAAATACTACAAAGTGATAGTTTTGGAAATATATTATGAGAGTAAATGAAATAATTAGTAGTGTAGAAGAAGGTGTCGATGACCCTCATATCTTTAAAGCAGTGTTTATGGCTGGTGGTCCAGGAAGTGGCAAAAGTCGTATCGTAAATTCACCTATTTTAAAAGGCGGCGGCCTAAGAGTCGTTAATTCAGACGATATATACGAATACAAGATGGGCAAAGAAGGACTAGATTATGGTGACCCAGATGTTGTCTATTCTGACAAAGGTCAAGAAATTCGTGGCAGAGCAAAAGAAGTAACTGCTAAAAGAGAACAAATGTACTTAAATGGTAGATTAGGTGTTATTATTGACGGAACAGGAAGAGATGTTAGTAAGATAGTGGGTGCCAAAGAAAAACTAACACAAATGGGTTATCAATGTATGATGGTTTTTGTGAATACAAGTTTGGATGTCGCACAAGAAAGAAACCTTAATAGAAAAAGAACTCTAAAGCCAGAAGAAGTTTCAAAGATGTGGAATGAAGCACAGAACAATATGAAGAAGTATCAACAAATATTCGGAGAAATCAGGTTTCAAGTTGTTGACAACAATGGTGACTTAGAAGACCCAGATAGAAAGAAAAACTTTGAAACAGTTCAGAAGTATGTTACAGCGTTTGTGAATGCTCCAGTTACAAACCGTTTTGCTAAAGAGTGGATAGAAAATGAGAGACAAAACAAGGTTAGACGTGTTTCATCACCTGATTTAAAAAACACTGATACACCTGCTACTATAACTCCAACATCAGACGAGAATGAGTAAAATATGGCAATAGTAGATAAGTTGGCTGAATATAGAAAAGATATCGACTTAGATTTCATCAAAAAAACACATGTCCATTATTGTACACCCTGTTACGCTGGACAAATTTCAGAACCATATTTTAGGTCATGGACTAAAGGTCACATGATGTTCACAAAATATAATATTCCATATACATTAACAACTTCAGCGAATGAAAGTTTGATATCACGGGCAAGATGCCATATGGTTGCATATTTTATGGCTAATCCAGAAGCAACACATATGATGTTTATTGACGCAGATATAAATTTCGATGCTATAGATATATTACATATGCTACAACACGATAAAGATGTAATCGTTGGTGCATATCCTAAAAAAGAATTAGACTGGTCATCTATCAAAGACGCATCAGAAAAAGGTTTAGATGTTGGCATTCTTAAAGATACTGGAGCAAATTATGCCATGAATCCAGATTGGGATTATAATGAAGAAACAAAAACTCGTAGATTAGATATCCAAGACGGGTTAGTTAAACTTAAAGATGCAGGCACTGGATTTATGTTAATAAAACGAAGTGTCATTGAGAAGATGATAGAATCATATCCTGAATTGTATTTCAATAACGATTTACATTTTGAAGAAGAATTTGCTAAATGGACATATTTATTTTTTGATACGATGCACGAAGAAGGCACAAAGAGATATCTAAGTGAAGACTATGCGTTTTGCCGTAGATGGCAGGCATTAGGTGGAGAAATTTGGTTAGACCCACTTGTAAAATTAGACCATGTTGGTCATTATACATTTAAGGGTAATATCAGTAAGATGTTCTACGCTTCTTCCACCAAAAACGAAGATTTAAAAGCCTAACTACTGTAGTAAGACAAATTATTAACAATGAGGAAAAAGATGAGTTTAATTAAAAAGTTTGAAAAATCATATGCTAGTAAAGAACACGAAGAGATGTCACTTACTGATTATCTCAAATTGTGTAAGAAAGATTCTTTAGCATATGCATCAGCGGCCGAAAGACTATTATCGGCTATTGGAGAACCTGATATAGTTGATACTAGTAACGATGCTAGATTGAGTCGTGTTTTTTTAAATCGTACAATTAAAGTATATCCAGCATTCTCGGATTTCTATGGTATGGAAGAAGCAATTGAGAGATTAGTTGCGTACTTCAGACAATCAGCACAAGGACTTGAAGAAAAGAAACAAGTATTATATCTATTAGGACCAGTTGGCGGTGGTAAATCATCATTAGCAGAACGTCTAAAAGAATTAATGCAAAAGCACCCAATGTATGTGCTAAAAGCAGGTGATGAAATTTCACCAGTATTTGAATCACCACTAGGACTATTTGACCCTAAAGAATTTGGTGCAGATGCTAAAAAAGAATTTGGTATTCCACCTCGTTATCTTACAGGTCTATTATCACCGTGGGCAGTAAAGAGATTAGAAGAATTTGAAGGAGATATTTCGCAATTTAGTGTTGTGAAAATGTACCCATCTAAGTTGAAGCAAATCGGTATTATGAAGACTGAACCAGGTGATGATAACAATCAGGACATTTCAGCATTAGTTGGTAAAACTGATATTCGTAAATTAGAATACTTCTCACAAAATGACCCAGATTCATACGCATTCTCTGGTGCATTATGTCGAGGTAATCAAGGTATTATGGAATTCGTAGAGATGTTTAAGGCACCAATTAAAGTCTTACATCCATTATTAACAGCAACACAAGAAGGTAACTATATGGGAACTGAAGGCATTTCAGCAATTCCATTTAATGGTATCGTAGTTGCACACTCAAATGAAAGTGAATGGGAAACATTCAGAAACAACAAGAACAACGAAGCATTCTTAGACAGAGTATATATTGTTAAAGTGCCATATTGTTTACGAGCCACCGAAGAAACATCTATCTATAAGAAGATGTTAGATTCGTCAGGCCTAGACAGTAGTAAATGTGCGCCTCATACTTTAGATTTGTTGTCACAGTTCTCAGTCCTTTCACGTCTAAAAGAGCATAAGAACTCAAACTTGGCTGCCAAGATGAGAGTTTATGATGGTGAAAATCTACACGATGTAGACCCTAAAGCAAAGACAATGCAAGAATATAGAGATACGGCTGGTGTCGATGAAGGAATGAATGGAATGAGTACTCGTTTTGCATTCAAAATTCTTTCACAAACATTCAACTTTGACCCAGAAGAAATTGCGGCTGACCCAGTACATTTAATGTATGTGTTAGAAACTGCAATTAAACGTGAACAATTTCCAGAAGAAGCAGAAAATGAACTACTTGGTTTTATCAAAGACCATCTAAGTGTAAAGTACAGCGAACAAGTAGGTAAAGAAATTCAAAAAGCATACCTAGAGAGTTATAACGAATATGGACAAAATCTATTCGACAGATACTTAGATTACGCTGACCACTGGATTCAGAATATAGATTATAAAGATTCTGACACAGGTAACTTATTTGACCGTTCTATTCTTAACGAAGAACTTGAGAAGATTGAAAAGCCTGCAGGTATTGCCAATCCAAAAGACTTTAGAAATGAAGTTGTGAATTGGGTATTACGAGCAAGAAGTAACTACGAAGGCAAGAATCCACCTTGGACTGCTTATGAAAAAATGAAAGAGGTAATCGAACACAAGATGTTTGCAGGAACAGAAGAACTACTTCCAGTTATTTCATTTGGTAGCAAGAAATCTAAAGAAGACCAATCTAAACATGATGATTTCATTGATAGAATGGTAGCAAAAGGTTACACAACACGACAAGTTAAACGATTAGTTGAATGGTATATGCGAGTACAGAAGTCTAACTAGAGGAAGGCTTTCATGGCAAATACAATTATTGATAGAAGAAAGAATCCAGGTTCAAAGTCTTCTGACAATCGACAAAAATTTATCAAAAGAACTAAAAAAGAAATACGTAAAAGTATACATGATACTTTAGGTAAACGTAGCATCAAAGGTTCTGGCGATGCCCAAGATGTAGTCATCAATCGAAAAGGTATTGATGAGCCACAATTCAATCATAATCCACAATCAGGTTCACGTGATATTGTTCTCCCTGGCAATAAAGATTTTGTCGAGGGCGATTTATTACAGAAACCAAAAAGCGGACAAGGACAAGGTGGTGGCGAAGGTGAAGCAAGTAATGAAGGCATAGGTGAAGATGAATTTGGTTTTGCGTTAAGTAATGACGAATTTGTTAACATCTTGTTCGAAGACTTAGAACTACCTCACATGATTTCTAAAGAAAACAAAGCAGTAGAAAGATTTGAACTCACTCGTAGTGGTTACACTAACGATGGTAATCCTGCACAAATGAATTTAGAGAAAAGTATGGTCAATTCTATTGGTCGTAAAATTGCTTTAAAATCACCAAAACTAAAAAAGATTAAAGAACTAGAAGAAGAACTTGCTAACCTTGATAAGTTCTTTTATAAGACAACAAAAGAACAAAAAGAAGCAACAGAAGAATGGGTAAGATACCAAGAAATTGAAGAAGAAATTCGTAAGTTGCGTATTAGAGCAAATGCTATCTCATTTGTAGACCCAGTAGATTTACGATATAACAATTTCAGCAAGAAACCAGCACCAATATCCCAAGCAGTTGTATTCTTTGTAATGGACGTAAGTGCGAGTATGACACAAGACCATAAAGATTTAGCAAAACGATTCTTTATGTTACTCAATCTATTTGTGTCTCGTAAGTATAAAAGAGTAGATTGTGTATTCATTAGACATCATATTCTAGCAACAGAGTGTGATGAACATGACTTCTTTAATAATAAAGAAAATGGCGGTACAATAGTATCAAGTGCATTCAAACTTGCAAAAGAAATTATAGATGACCGATATTCACCGAATGAATGGAATTTATACTTCTCTCAAGCAAGTGATGGCGACAACTGGGATAATGACAATGAAGAACTCTTACAGGTTCTTTCTAATGATATTTTGCCAATAACTCAATATTTTAGTTACATCCAAGTAGGTACAAAACGTCATGGTTATTACAATAGTGGAAATCTATTACAAGAATATATAAAATTACAAGCAAATCATAAAAATATTATAACGAAACATATAGAAGATACATTTGATATATATCCAGTGTTTAGAGAGATATTTAAAATCAAGGGCAAAAATGAGTAATTTAATATATACAGGTTCTAGTTGGAATTTCGATAAACTGTATCGTATGATGGATGCGTGTGAAGAAATAGCAGTCAACGATATGGGACTTGATTGTTTCCCAAATCAGATTGAAATCATTACCGTAGAGCAAATGTTAGATGCTTACTCAAGCGTCGGTATGCCATTGATGTACAATCATTGGAGTTTCGGCAAAAGTTTCATTGGTAATAAACAACAGTATTCCAGGGGTGAAATGGGATTAGCATATGAGTTAGTAATTAACTCTAATCCTTGTATCAACTATCTTATGGAAGAAAACTCAATGACAACACAGTCTCTTGTGATTGCTCATGCGGCCTTTGGACACAATCATTTCTTTAAGAATAATTATCTATTCAAACAATGGACATCACCAGATGCGATTGTAGACTACTTATTGTTCGCAAAACGATACATAAGAGAATGTGAAGAAAAGTATGGTGTAGAAATAGTAGAAGAAACACTAGATGCATGCCACGCCATTCAGTATCAGAGTATCAATAAGTACAAAAGACCTAATAAGATATCTGCCCGTGAGGAGATGGAACAACAACGTACAAGAAGTGAATACTTACAGTCACAAGTAAATGACTTATGGCGCACATTACCTGAAACTAAAAAAGAAGAGAAAAAAGAGGAAAAAACTTGGCCATCAGAGCCAGAAGAAAACTTATTATATTTCTTAGAAAAACACTCACCAGTTTTAACATCATGGCAACGTGAAATGTGTAGAATTGTTAGACGAGTAGCACAATATTTTTATCCTCAATATCAAACAAAAGTAATGAATGAGGGCTTTGCGAGTTTCACCCATCATTATATCTTTAATAAATTGTATGATGAAGGTAAAGTTGATGATGGTGCTATGCTCGAATTCTTTAAATTACACAGTTCTGTATTATATCAACCATCTTTCGACTCACCTAACTACAGTGGATTCAATCCATACGCACTAGGCTTCGCTATTTTGAAAGATATTCAAAGAGTATGCTCAGAGCCAGACGAGGAAGACAAACACTGGTTTCCGCATCTGGTAGACACTGATTGGCGTATTACGATTAAAGATATAGTCGCAAACTACAGAGATGAAAGTGCTATTTTACAGTTTCTAGGACCAAAAGTTATTCGTGACCAAGGGATGTTTAATCTACACGATGAAGTACATTATGATGATTACAGAGTTACGTCAATACACAATGATAGAGGATATAAAAATATTCGTAAAAGTTTAAGTTCTAGTTATGAGACAGCCGCAATGATACCAGATATTCAAATAACGAATGCTGATATCACAGGCAACCGTGACTTAACATTATTACATGAAAGTTACAAAGGAAAAAGATTAGACGAAAAAACAGCAAATCAAGTTTTATCTCATGTACAAAAGTTGTGGGGCTATAAAGTAAAACTATACACAATGCATGGTGATACATTATTAGATGTATATGAATGTAAACAAGAATCTAATTCTAAAGTAGGCTCTGATATCCTTATATAAATACTACCATGAAAAACGAGATACAAAAATGGCTGGATGAATTTGTAACCCAACCCAATCCATTATTAAATGGATTCCCTCCTTGTCCTTATGCCCGAGCGGCGATTGTCGATTATGTAGAAACTGACCACGTCAGTAATTCATTAGAACATTTATTAGAAAAT